>OMGH01001661.1_pt1 | contig 12967 bp, 9 predicted proteins | sample 1645841 | NCBI WGS metagenome assembly OMGH01 (sample SAMN00849584, study PRJEB25192) | human gut metagenome
GGCGGCACCATCAGCATCTGGCTGGATGACGAGAATGTCAGCACCGCCAGTGTCAACGCCGCCATCACCGACGGCTCTGCCATCATCACCAGTTCTGCGTCGAACCCCTTCACGCAGGAGGACGTCGTCAAGATGGCCCGCCAGATCAACTCCGGCTCTCTGCCCTTTGCGCTGACGGTGGACAGCTACTCCACCATCAGCCCGAGTCTGGGCGAGAACAGCCTGAGCGCCATGGTGCTGGCCGGCGTCATCGCTTTCGCCCTCATCATGGTTCTGATGACGGCTCTGTACCGTCTGCCCGGCTTCCTGGCCTGCATCGCTCTGGCCGGTCAGGTGGCGGCTACGCTGGCCTTCGTCTCCGGCTACTTCCCGGTATTTGAGAGCTTCACCCTGACCCTGCCCGGCATCGCCGGCATCATCCTCGCCATCGGCATGGGTGTTGACGCCAACGTCATCACTGCCGAGCGCATCAAGGAAGAGCTGCGCAGCGGCAAGAGCCTCGACGGCGCCCTCAAGAGCGGCTTCGCCCGCGGCCTGACTCCCATCATCGACGGCAACGTGACCATCGTCATCGTCGCCATCGTGCTGATGGGTGCCTTCGGTCCGTCTGACGGCTTCTTCGCCAAGGCCCTGCACTTCGTCTTCTTCGCCTTCGGCCCCTCGACCGCAGGCACCATCTACGCCTTCGGTTACACGCTGCTCACCGGCGTGCTGCTCAACTTCGTGTTCGGCATCTTCGCCACCCGTACCATGATCCGGGGCGCTGCCGCTATCAAGGCTCTGCGTGACCCCCGCCTCTACGGTGCCGATGCTCCCGGCAAGATCCCGGCAGAGAAGAAGCAGGTCAACTTCGTCGGCCTGCGCAAGCGTTTCCTGACCTTCTCCGCCTGCCTGATGGCAGCTATCGTCCTCTGCGCTGTGGTGCTGGGCGTCCATCTGGACACCGAGTTCACCGGCGGTGCGATGATCACCCTGAGCTACGAGAACAGCTTTGAGATGTCTGCCGTCCAGAAGACCGCCTCCGAAGCGCTGGGCAGCAACGGCCTGACCCTGCAGACCGGCGAGAACGTCGCGACAGGGGAGCAGACCCTGAAAATTTCGATGCCCGGCACCGAGACTGTCACCACCGACGAAGTGCAGACCCTGCTGGACTCCCTGAATGAGAGCTACCCGGATAACTCCTTTGCACAGCTCTCTCTGAGCAATGTCAGCGCCGCAATGGGTACCAAATTCCTCCAGAAGAGTCTGGTGGCCGTGGTGTTCGCACTGGTGCTCATCCTCGCCTACATCGCCTACCGCTTCAAGAATATCGGCGGCCTCACCGGCGGCATGATGGCTGTTCTGGCCCTGCTCAATGACCTGATGGTGGTGTTCGGCACCTTCGTGCTGTTGCGCGCCCCGCTGGACGGCAACTTCATCGCCGCCATGCTCACCATCCTCGGCTACTCCATCAACGATACCGTCGTCGTCTACGACCGTATCCGTGAGAACCGCGGCCTGCTGGGCAAGAAGGCCAGCTTCGAAGAGCTGGTCAACCATTCCGTCAACCAGTCTGCCCGCCGCACGATCATCACCACCGTCACCACGGTGATGGCTCTGGGTGTGATGTGCATCGTCTCCAAGCTGTACGGTCTGGACAGCATCTTCACCTTTGCCTTCCCCCTGATGATGGGTATGCTCAGCGGCGTGTACACTTCGCTGTGTGTCTCCACTTCCGCATGGGTGGCTTGGAGCGAGCGCAAGGGCGCAAAGAAAAACTGAGCTTCTATATCCTGACGCAAATCTGTCCTGAATCTAGGAGGAACGACCATGAAATGCCCCTATTGTGGCGCTGAGGAATCCAAAGTCATCGACTCCCGCCCTACCGAAGACAGCGAGCGCATCCGTCGCCGCCGGGAGTGCCTGAACTGCCATATGCGGTTCACGACCTACGAGGTCGTGGAAACGGTGCCGCTCATCGTCATCAAAAAGGATAACTCCCGTGAGCCGTTCGACCGGCAGAAGCTGCTCAACGCGATGCTTCGGGCCTGCGCCAAGCGTCCGGTGAGCTACGAGTCTCTGGAACGCGCCGTCAGCAGCATCGAGCAGACCCTGATGAGCACCTATGACCGCGAGGTGACGAGTGTGCGCATCGGTGAGCTGACCATGCAGGAACTGAAGAAAATCGACGAGGTGGCCTATGTCCGCTTTGCCTCGGTCTATCAGCAGTTCGCGGACGTCGAGAGCTTCTTCAATGAGCTGAAAAAGCTGATGGGCGACCGTAAGAAGTAAAGTGTAAAAAGCACGAGCACCCCATTCTCTGCCGCAGGGCAGGGGATGGGGTGCTTTTTTGTGCCTTCATGCCTGGCGGGCTTCATCGATGTGGCATGGCCGAACAGCGCGAAACAACTGTTGGGGACGGTCCTTTGCCAGCTTGGGGGCATGTGCTTTTTATCGTGGCAGGAGGCAAACGAGGGGACATGATTTCGCACTATATAAAAAATCATATAGTCTGGAACCACCGATGCGAATTTGCACAAGAAAAAATTATTACACTATAAAATATCGGTGACAAAGCAAAAAACGCGAAATAACTATAAATAAAGTCCTTCTTATAAGACTGATTTTGGACTAGAGCAGAATGACTATATTTCGAATAATATGGATTACACGAAATATAATCATGTCTGAACGATTTAATTATACAAGCCTCCGCGACAGCCATTCCAGCGTCTCCACCTGAACCTGCGCCCGGCGCAGTTCACCAAATGCTTCCTCGGGGGCGCTCAGTTCGAGATGTCCGTCCGCAGCGCGGAGGGCGGCTTCCAGTTCCGTGAAGTCCTGTGTGCGGAGCAGGTGATTCATCCCTTCCCGCATTTTGTCGCAGAGTTCAGCGCCCTCGGCCAGTGCCTGCCGCGCGGAAGGGAGGTCCTCGTCCCGGATAGCCTCCATGGCGTCGTCGATGTCATCCGAAATATCCTCTGCAAACTTCTGCACCCGCCAACTGCTGTAAAAGGCCACACCCAGCAGCACTGCCACGATGCACAGACACGCATAAATTCGCTTCATCCTACACCTCTCACCGGGAGCTGCCCTTGCGGCGGCTCTCTTTTTTCAGCAGAAAATAGTCTTCTGTCTCGTTGCCCACTAAAAGCAGGATTTCCTCCGGCAGCAGGGTATTGGCCTGCGCCGTCCGTTCGAGCCAATCCCGGTCTTTGCCGCACCAGTGCAGATTTTCCTCGAGCACCTGCCCATCCAGCACGAAAGGGATGGTCGCATGGCTGTGCTCCACTTTCAGCTGTAAGTCGGCGAGGGTAGCGGTCTCTTTTTCGGGGCGCAGTGCCGCCGAAAGACTGCCATTCGTCTCCACTACGGCGTAGGAGACGTCTCGGGGATCGAAGATGTTTTTGCCACGCAGCGCTTCCATCAAATCAGCAGTCGTCAGCCGGAGAGTGCGCAGAGCGTTCTGGTCGATTTGTCCGTCTAAGATGACCGTCTTGGGGCGGCCCGACATCAGGTTGAAAAATTTCTGGCTGCGGAAGCTCAGCGCCGACCCCAGCAGCTCCAAAGCCGCGATGAGGAAGAGGGGAATGAGGCTGGCCGTCACCGGCACTTCTTCTGACTCGATGGAGATGGACGCCAGATTTGAGATGAGGATAGTGGATACCAGCTCTTCGGGCTGCAGTTCGCCCAGCTGACGCTTGCCCATCAGCCGCATGGCGAACAGAACGCAGAGATAGATGAGCAGAGTACGGAAAATCAGAAGCTTCACGAGAAGGCCCTCCTTGTGGGTTGAATAAGCGCCGCCGGCGAGGGAATACTGGCAGGCAAAGGGGGATACCGTATGCTGCAGCTTTCCTCGTCGCTGGAAAAAAATCTGGCGGCGCTCAACGCTAGGTTTGGCGCTTCGGCGGATTTTTATGCCAAGCACATTGAGCTTTATCACTGCCCGGGGGCCATCGTCCTTTTCGACAATATGGCCAGCCTCGAGTCACTCTGGTCGCTTTTACTGGACGCCGCTACCCGGCATACGCCCAGCCTCGAGCCGGAGCGGATGCCTCACAGCGGTACGCAGGTGTATGAGCTTCTGATGCATCACTCCGGTCTGCCCGCCGAGGACGGCCCGGTCAAGGACATGGACGATCTCATCCGCCGCATGACCGCCGGCATGGCCGTGCTTCTGCTGGACGGGTGCAAAAAGGGGCTTGTCTTCTCGGTTCAGGGGTTGAAATCGCGCTCGGTGGAAGAGCCCTCCGGGGAAGGAAACCTCCGTGGTTCCCGGGAGGGCTTTGCCGACCTGCTGCGGGTCAACCTGAGTTTACTGCGCCGCCTCATCCGTACCGACACCCTTGTAATGGAGACCGCACAGGCCGACTGTGCCATGAAGACCGAATATGCCATCTGCTACTGCAAAGACAAGGCCAGCAAGACGGCGGTGGCGCGGGTGCGCCGGACGCTCCAGGAGGCAAAGCCGGAGGGCCTGCTGGATTCCAGCTACTTTGTACCGTGGCTTTTCCCGGCCAGGTGGCGGCTGTTCGCCCCGGTGAGCTATACCGAGCGCCCGGCTTCCGCCGCCGCAAAGCTCTGTGAGGGGAAAATCATCATCCTTGTCAACGGCAGCCCCTCGGCGCTGGTGTTGCCGTCCCTTTTCTGCGAGAACTTCGACTGCCTCGACGACTACGCCACCACGGCAGTTTTTTCGTCGTTCCTGCGTGTCCTGAAATATGGCTCATTTTATCTCAGCATCTTCCTGCCGGGCGTTTTTGTCTGTCTGGCGGTCTATCTGCCCGAGCTCATCCCACCGCAGTTATTATTCAAAATCGCGGCGGCAGAAAAGGCGACGCCTCTGCCGCTCTTTGCCGAGATGCTGCTGGTCATCATCTTGTTGGAGATCATCCGGGAGGCCGGGCTTCGGATGCCCCAGACGCTGGGCCACTCGGTGAGCCTTGTGGCAGCGCTCATCATCGGTGACGCCGCCATCGGGGCCGGATTGCTGAGCACGCCGGTCATCCTCGTAGCCAGCATCACAGCCATCTCAGTTTTTGTGACGCCATCGCTGTACGAACCGGCCACATTGCTGCGATTGGGCGTTACGCTGGCCGCCGGTCTGGCCGGGCCGGTAGGTCTGGTGTGTGCGGCTTTGGGCGTGTTGGCCGCACTGACGTCCATCTCCGCGATGGGGGTGCCCTATCTTTCGGGCGCAGTCTTTTCGGGTGACGGCGTCGTCCGCCGCAACTATCGAACGCTGTCCCGCCGCCCATTCACCATCTGGCAAAGGAGGGGGTCCTGAATGGAGCAAAAACAGATATTCTCGGCCCAGACGCTGACACTCAGCGTCGCGGCGGCAGAGCTGGGCCGCGCCATCTTCGGGACAGGGCAGACCGGCTCCGTCCGCGCCGTCCTGCTGAGCAATGTACTGGCGGCAGCGGCCTTCGTGCTCCTTGCAGCGCTTGCCTCGGTCAACGCCTCCCGTCTGAACCGCCCGGGCTTTGCAGGAAAGTGCATCTGTGCCGTCTTTCTGCTCTGGTATCTCTTCGAACTTGTCCGGACGGCTGCAATGCTCCAACAAGCCTGCTGGGAACAGTTTGCGTCTATGGCCTTCATCGGTCTGCTGCCGTTCTTTCTCTGGGCAGGGTGGAGCCTCGGCTGTGAGCTGTACGACCGGATGGCTTCCGTCCTCGGGTGGCTCGTAGTGCTGGGCATCGTATTCTGTGTGCTGGGGCTGGCCGGACAGCTGCAATGGCAGGTGCTCGTGACAGGTGAGACGGCACATTCGTTTGTTCTTCCGGATGCCACTTTTTACCCGGAATATTTCTCCTTTCCGCTTCTCTGTATGAGTAAAAATAATGCGAAAATCAGTAAAAAGCCTATCGTATGGCTTCCAATCATCGCTGCCGTCATTTCCTCAGGTTATGCGCTGGGGCTGGCCCTTCTTTTCGGCGCACCGCAGGCTTACCCGGGCTATGAGCTGCTGCGGGCGTGGAGCTTCGGCGGCATCTCCCGCTTTGATGCCGCGTTCCTGCTCCTCTGGCTGGCGGCGGCGATTTTCCGCTTCGGCTTTATCGTCCGTGCCGTCCGGCTGCTCTGTGAGCGCCTTGCCGAAGGGCCTGTAAATGCGGAGGCTGCACGATGACCCGCCGGAGCTGGCTGCGGCTGATGGCCGCAGGCGTCCTTGTCGTCTGGCTCTGCCTCTTTTTGCATTGGGACAACACCGAAAAAAGCATGATACGCGCCCTTCTCGTCGAGACGAACGGTGACAGCTGGACGGTGGGCCTGCTGTACCAGTTCCCGGTGGCTTCCGCCGATTCCTCCGAGGCTGAAGCTGCCATCCGCCTCTGTATTGGCCGAGGCCCCAAGCTTTCTTCTGCCATTTCTGCCGCTGAGGAAGCCTTGCCCCAGCGGGCGGACTGGAGGCTCTGCGAATATCTTCTGGCCGGACAGGATTCGGTACGGCTAACGCTGTCTGCCTGTGAAGAACTGTTTCTCCATCGACCCTACGGGCGGCTGGCGTCCCGCGTGTTTGGGAGAAGTTTTTCGGTAGAGATACTGAAAGAGCGGGCCGATGAATCAGACGTCCTGCCTGAAAATCTCCTGCAATGCATCAAAAACGCTGCTCCGGCCGCGCCCCGGCTCTATCAGCAGAGCAGCGGCTTCATCCTGCCTGTCGTGGAGCTGGAAGACGAGGATACACATTGCAGGCCCGAAGCCCTCATCATCACCCCGGAACAGACCGGCCAGCTGACCGAGTCCCAGACGGAAATGGCGCTCTTATTGCAGGGCAAAAGCTGGACGGATACAGGGGAGCATCGCTTTGCGCTGGAAGCCGGGCCGTTCCGCCTGCGCCGGGCTTTCTGCGGCGTGGAGCGGGAAGGGGAGAGCTTTCTTCTCCGGGTGAACGCGCTCTCACGCAATAATGCCCTGCCCGCAGACGCCGAAGCAGAACTGGAAGCCCTCTGTGCGGACACCGTCCGCCGCTGCTGGACGCTGGGACTGGACATCTCCGGATTCGGTGCGCATCAGGCACTGCGTGACGGTCACTTTGCGCTTACAACAAAAAACGTCTGCCCGGAAATTCGGGCAGACGTGAAGCTCATGAAATTTTAAGAAGCCGTTTCGAAAATCACGGTGATGGTGGTACCCTCGTCCACAACGCTGTCCAGTTTGATGCGGGCATTGTGGATGCGGGCGATGTGTTTGACGATAGCCAGGCCCAGACCAGTGCCGCCAGTGGCTTTGCTGCGGCTCTTGTCCACTCGGTAGAAGCGTTCGAACACGCTGGCCTGCGCCTCTTTCGGGATACCGATGCCGTTGTCCTTCACGGTCAGGGTGCAGTGACCGTCCCGGGTGCAAGCCGTGATGATCTGGACTTTTCCGCCAGGGCGGTTGTAGCGGATGGCGTTGTCGCAGAGGTTCTGGCACAGCTCATCCAGCAGGACGCGGCTGCCTGTCACAGGGGCGCTTTCGCCGAGGTAGGTCAGGGAGATATAGGAGTGCCGGGCGTTGACCTTCTGGCGCTCCACGCACTCACGGGCCACATCCAACAGATCGACCGTTTCCATTGCAGGCGCAGCACCCGTCTCGCTCACATTGTCGAGGTGGGAGAGCTGCAGAATATCGTTGACCAGCTGTATCATCCGGCTGGCCTCTACATGGATCTTGCGGGCAAAACCCGGCGTATCCTCGGGTTTTGCAATGCCGGTCTCGATGAGCTCTGCATAACCGGAGATGCTGGTCAGAGGCGTTTTTAGCTCGTGGCTGACATTGGCCGTGAACTCCTGCCGCATTTTCTCGTTATTTTCCCGCAGCATCCGGTCGGAGTGGATGCTCTCGGCAAAGGGGATAAGCTCCTTGTAGGGGACATTCTCCTGGATGTGGTCGAGATCATCGGTCATCTTGAGCACAGGCTGGACAAGACTCTTGGTCAGCAGTCCGGCAATGATAGCGGCTGCGCCCATCATCAGGAAACAGCTCAGCACGATGGCAGGCAGAGCGGCGTCATAAATCGACCAGATAGTCTCAGAGTCCTGCGCCACCCGGAGGATGTCTCCGTTCGTCAGCAGCATGGCGTAATAATAAGTCTCATAGCCCAGAGTCTGGGAGTCGCGGCAGTCGCGGCCCACACCGCTCTTCATGGCCTGCTGTATCTCGGGGCGGCTCAGATGGTTCTCCATCGGCTGGTTGGTGGCCGACTCAAAAAGCACACTGCCGTCCGAGGCGATGAGAGTGATGCGCAGCGAGCCGTCCACATAAGTTTCCAGCTGGCTGGGGGCGTCCACCTGCGCACAGCCGGCAGCCACAAGGTCGGCTTCCCGCTCAAGGGCTGTCCAAGCCTGCTCCCGGAACGCCTTGTGGAACACAAAGATGCAGAGTGCAGCGGTACACACCAGCCCCGCAAATCCCATCAGAAATAGCAGATAGCTTATTTTTTCTTCCATGCTGCGTGGTTTCATTGCTCGAGCTCCTCCTCGCTGTCCGTCAGCTTGTAGCCCACTTTCCGTACTGTGCAGATGTACTTTCCGGCGTCGCCCAGCTTTTTGCGCAGGGTGCGGATGTGCATATCCACGGTCCGGCTCTCCACCGAGATGTCAGTACCCCACACCACCTGCAAAATAGTCTCGCGGGTGACGACAAGGTTGGTGTTTTCCAGCAGCAGGCGGAGCAGGCTGTATTCTTTGTAAGTCAGCTCCACCGGTGCGCCGCTGACAGTGACGCTGTGGCGGGCATTGTCCAGCAGGATATCCCGGAAGCTGTAGACGTTGGGCCGTGCCTCGGGCTCTGCCCGGCGGAGGGCTGCCCGCACCCGGCTCAGGAACTCCATGATGCCAAAGGGCTTGGTAATGTAGTCGTCTGCGCCGCAGTCGAGGCCGCGCACGGTGTCCAGCTCGCTGGACTTGGCTGTTATCATGATGATGGGCAGACGCCGCAGGGAAGGGGCGGCGCGGAGCTTTTTCAGGATGGAGAAGCCGTCCTCACCGGGGAGCATCACGTCCAGGATGACCAGTTCCGGCGGCGTAGTGTGGACGGCCTGCCAGAAGGGTTCTGAGGACTCGAAGCCCACGGCCTCGTAGCCGTTGGACTGCAATGCATACTGTTCTAATTCACGGATGGCTGAATCGTCTTCTACGATATAGATCATGCCTGTTTGTCCTCCGTTTCGGTGACGTTTTCGTCGGGGAAGAGATAGCGCTCACGGTAGCGGTTCAGACGGCGCTGGAACTGCTCGCTCTCCTTGGTGGAGGCATGACCGCTGCGCAGGTCGTTGAGGTAGGCGTGGGTGTCGAAGCTGTCCTGTGCCACCTCGATCTGGGCAACTGCCACGTTGCTGCAGTGGTCGCAGACGCGCTCGTAGTTGGTCAGCAGGTCTTCCAGCACGAAGCCATACTCGATGGAACAGCTGCCGGCCTGCAGGCGGGCGACGTGCCGTGCCTTGATGGCACGCACCAGCTCGTCCACGACGGTCTCCAGAGGTTCGATCTTGCTTGCCAGATGCAGATCATCCTTGCGGAAGGCGTCAGTGCTGCGGTTCAGCACGTCCTGCACGGCGTCCTCAAGCACCTGCAGTTCTTCGCGGGCGTCGGTGGAGAAGTTGATCTCCTTGGTGTGCATCTCCTGTGCGGATTCCAGAAGGTTCACGGAATGGTCGCTGATGCGCTCGAAATCGCTGATGGTGTGGAGCAGAGTATTCACGCTCTGGCTGTCCGCATGGTTCAGCTCACAGCTGGACAGCTTGACCAGATAGGTGCCGAGAGCATCTTCGTACTGGTCAACTTTGCTCTCCTCATCCCGGACTTTCTGGGCCAGCGTATCATCCCAGGTGTGGGTCAGGCTCATGGCCTGCATGACGCCCACACGGGCCAGCTCGGCCATGTCAGCTGTAGCAGAGCGGGCGCGGGCCACGGCCACAGCCGGGGTGTTCAGCAGACGCTCATCCAGCAGAGCAAAGCTCTCTTTTTCGGCGTCGTCAGGGATGGTGAGGATGGCCAGCTTTTCCAGACCATTTGCGAAGGGGAGAAGGATGAGGGTGGCCGCGATGTTGAAGGCGGAGTGGACCACAGCAATGCCCCAGGCGGCGATGGTCTCGTTCACAAAATCAAAGTGGACCACGGCGTTCAGACCGTAGAAACCGGCCAGAAAGACCGTGACACCGATGATGTTGAAGTAGAGGTGGACCATGGCGGCACGGCGGGCATTCTTATTTGCGCCCACAGAAGAAATCAGCGCGGTGACACAGGTGCCGATATTCTGACCCATGATGATGGGGATAGCGCTGCCGTAGGTGATGACGCCGGTAGCGCTCAGCGCCTGCAGGATGCCAACGCTGGCGCTGGAACTCTGGATGACGCCGGTGACCAGTGCGCCCACCAGAACGCCGAGGATGGGATTGGAGAAGCGGACGAAGAGGTTGGTGAACCATGCCTCACCCTGCAGGGGCTCGACGGCATTGGACATGGTAGTCATGCCGGTCATCAGGATGGCAAAGCCAATGAGGATAGTGCCGATGCCCTTTTTCTTCTCATTCTTGCCCATATAGAGCAGGATGCCGATGAAGGCGAGTATGGGACTGAAGGAGGTGGGCTTGAGCATCTGGATCCAGATGCTGTCGCCCTGCAGGCCGGAAAGGCTCAGCAGCCAGCTGGTGACAGTGGTACCCACATTGCTGCCCATAATGATGCCGATGGCCTGATGCAGCTCCATGATGCCGCTGTTGACGAAGCCGACCACCATGACGGTGGTAGCACTGGAACTCTGGATGATGGCGGTCACGCACAGACCGAGGAAGAAGCCCTTGAGGGGGTTATCCGTCAGTTTGCTCAGGATCTTCTGCAGATGGCCGCCGGCCTGTTTCTCAAGGGCTTTGCCCATGATGTCCATGCCGAACAGGAACAGAGCCAGACCGCCCAGCAGAGAAAAGACATTGAATAGAGTCATGTTTTACTCCTCACTTGTTGAAGCTTGCGTTTATACATCGACAGCGGCCGTAGAGGACCCGTGCAGGATCACGTCTTAATTTTTTACACGACCTGCACTGGATTTCACCGGTCCTATCCCTGATTATGAGTATACGAGCAGAATGTAAAATCGGAAACCGGCGAAATGTAAAACTCATGTAAAGTAAACTCTATCCCTGCCTCCTATTATATGGTTTTGGCCCCCGGATGCAAGCGCTGGCGCAAAACCAGAAAAGATTCCTGAAAGAATTGTTGTTTTTGCCGCCCGTCTCGATTATAATATAAAGAAGGATAAACTGTGCTGCCTTTTGGTATGGCAGAGCACAGAGGATGCAGGAGGAAAAACGAATGGGGAATTTCGCCGTTTCGCTCAAGCGGCTGGTCGAGAAGGTCAGCCTCGAGGTTATCTATACGCCCTGCGATTTGGATAAGATCAGCGTCGAGATCGCAGAGGTCAACCGTCCCGGTCTGTTTCTGGCCGGTTACTATGATTATTTCGATAAGCTGCGCTTACAGATCATGGGCCTTGCGGAGATGAACTTTCTGGCCGGTCTTACGGCGGAAAAGCGCCGTGAGCGCCTTGACCAGCTGTTCCGCCAGCAGCCTCCGGCCGTCATCCTCTGCCGCAACGAGGAATTGGAACCCTTCCCGGAGATGCAGGAGCTTGCAAAGCAGCACGGGGTAGCCCTGCTGCGCTCCAACGAGACGACCTGCACCATGATGGGCAGCCTCATCAGCGTGCTGAACCTTGAACTGGCTCCCCGAATCACCCGCCACGGCGTGCTGGTGGAAGTTTACGGTGAAGGCATCCTCATTCTCGGCGACAGCGGCATCGGCAAGAGCGAGCTGGCCATCGAGCTGGTCAAGCGCGGTCACCGCCTCGTCGCCGACGATGCCGTGGAGCTGCGCAAGGTCTCCAACCGTCAGATCATGGGTACTGCGCCGGAAAACATCCGCCACTTCATTGAGCTGCGCGGCATCGGCATCGTCAACGTGGCCCGCGTGTTCGGTGTGGGCGCGGTCAAGGTGAGTGAAAGCCTCGACCTCGTCGTCCAGCTGGAAGCATGGGACCCCACCAAAAACTATCAGCGCACCGGCTTGGAAAGCGAGTATTATGACATTCTGGGCGTCAACATCCCCAGCACCATCATCCCCGTTTCGCCCGGACGCAACCTCGCAGTCGTGCTGGAAACGGCGGCTATCAATAACCGCCAGAAGAAGATGGGTTATAACGCCGCCAAGGAGCTGCTCATCCGTCTGGGCCTGAACGACACGATGGACTGATTTTCTACCGATAGAGGGAGAACGAATGGAACGATTGAAACAGGCTTTGTCCGCTGCGGGCATTGCATACAAAGAAAACGAGCCGCTCAGCGCACACTGCACTTTCCGCATCGGCGGCCCCGCAGATGTCTTTATCCTGCCGGAAAATGAGGCGCAGCTCTGCGCCGCCATCAAGCTGGTGAAGGAAGCGAATATCAAATATTATCTACTGGGCAACGGTAGCAACATCCTGTTTGAGGATGCGGGCTACCGGGGAGCTGTCATCAATGTATCGGCCATGAAGAGCGCGATCGGTATTCTTGAAAACATCTGTTTCCCGGGCAAAGATCCGGCCCTGACTTACGATGCTGTCGTTGTCGGTGCGGACAAGATGCTCTCGTCGCTCTGCATGACGGCGCTGGAAAACAGCCTCACCGGTCTTGAGTTCGCCTACGGCATCCCGGGTACGGTGGGCGGAGCTGTCTACATGAACGCCGGAGCTTACGGCGGCGAGATGAAGGACGTGCTGGTCTCCGTGCGGTATCTGACCGCAGAAGGGGAGACCGTTGAGATACCGGCAGAACAGCTCGACCTCAGATACCGCCACAGCATTTTCGAAGAAAACGGCGGCTGCATCCTCTCGGCAAAGTTCCACCTTGCAAGAGGCAATGCCGCCGACATCCGCGCCAGGATGGACGACCTGATGGCCCGTCGCAAAGACAAACAGCCCCTCGACAAGCCCAGCGCCGGCAGCACCTTCAAGCGGCCGGTGGGCG
>OMGH01001666.1_pt1 | contig 12928 bp, 11 predicted proteins | sample 1645841 | NCBI WGS metagenome assembly OMGH01 (sample SAMN00849584, study PRJEB25192) | human gut metagenome
TAACGTTGAAAACATAATGGGATTCAGCCACATTCACGAATGGACAATGACAGTTATTGAGAAAATTATAAGAAACAATGTTGGAAAAACAGTAAAGCCTGGAGACATTGTAACGGTCAATGTAGACAGGGTTATGATTCATGATATATTTATTCCATTTGTAGCAGAAAAGTTTGAAGAAATGGGCTTTACGAAGCTCTGGAATCCAGATAAAGCAGTACTCATATATGACCATCTGGTTCCTGCAAGTCAGTTAGATGATACCAGACATTTCCATGCGGGAGATGCTTTTGCCAGGAAATATGGCATGAAAAATGTTCACAGAAGTGATGGAATCTGCCACCAGTTAATGACCGAAGCCGGATATGTAAAGCCGGGCGATATCGCATTCGGTACCGACAGCCACACAACGACTTACGGCTGCGTCGGCGCATTCTCTTCCGGGATCGGATATACCGAGATGGCAAGTATCTTAGGAACTGGTACCATGTGGATCCGCGTACCGGAGACGATCAAGGTCGTCATCAACGGAAAACTGCCGGAGAACGTGATGTCAAAGGACATTATTCTCCGTCTCATCGGTGATCTCGGCGCAGACGGTGCTACTTACAAGGCGCTGGAATTTTCCGGAAGCGCCGTTGAAAACATGACGGTTGCGAGCCGCATGACGATCTCCAACATGGCGATCGAGGCAGGCGCAAAGTGCGCTCTGTTCACACCGGACGAGAAGACGGCGGAATACTGCAATGTTACCTTAAATGACTACCAGAAGAGTCTTTTCGGCGACGCAGACGCAAATTACTGCCGCGTGATAGAATACAATGCCGAGGATTTTGTTCCGGTCATGGCGTGTCCGTCCCAGGTGGACAAGATCCGCAATGTCAGCGAACTTGAAGGCACAGAGATCGACCAGGTATTCATCGGTTCCTGCACAAACGGACGCCTGGAAGATCTGGCTGCTGCCGCCGAAGTTTTAAAGGGCAAACAGGTTGCAAAATTCGTAAAGCTGATCGTAACTCCGGCCAGCCGAAAGATCTACAGACAGGCCGCTGACCTTGGAATCCTTGAGACACTGGCCGAGGCGGGTGCTATGATCACCCATCCGGGCTGCGGTCTCTGCTGCGGACGCGCAGGCGGCATCCTGACAGACGGTGAACGTGTTATCGCTACCAACAACCGTAACTTCCTTGGACGTATGGGAACATCCAAGGTCCAGATCTATCTCGCCTCCCCGAGAACGGCTGCGGCATGTGCAGTGGCTGGTAAGATCGTTTGTCCGGAATAAGCCAGTCAGCACAAACGATAACTACAAAGTAAAAACAGACTCGTCATATCGAATCATAAAAATCCGGTAATCAGGATATCTCGCAATGATACTTTGCGGTTATCTCCGATTACCGGATTTTTTATGTAAGTGTTATATAATCAATTTGAACACTTATGTGCAAAACCTAATAGAGTTTTTAAATGCATTTTCATAAGGTTTTAACCGACAAACCCCTGTACGAAGGTCTTAATAAACCAAATTGTCTGCGGTTGATAAATAATATCAACCAAGAATGCGCCAACGATAGGAACAATCATCATTGCGCGGCGGGACATGCCATAACGCTCATTCACAGCAGTCATGTTCACAATTGCTGATGGAGTAGCACCTAGACCATGGCCGCACAGACCAGCACACATTACAGCTGCATCGTAGTTCTTTCCTAACAGGCGGAATACTACAAAGTAGCTGACAAGAACCATGAATACTACCTGACAGATCAGCACCACCAGAACACCGCCGATCAGACCAGCTAATTCCCACAATTTCAGCGTCATCAGTGCAATAGACAGATACAGTGATAACATAACATCTCCGATTCCATCAACTATCGCAAAATCGAAATTATAAAAATTAAATTTTTCATTAAGGTTGCGAACTATTACCGCTACAAACATTGCGCCCACATAAGTAGGAAAGCTCATTCCGATTCGCTTTCCAATCCAACCGGAAACCATAGTTCCCAGCGCCATGCAAACAAGTAAAGCTGTCACATTCTTTATTACATCCAGGCTGCTCAGCTTTGCTGCTCCGGCTGCGTTTACTGTATTAATATCACTCTCGAAATTTTCAGATGCATCCGGTTTTAAATTGTATTTTACAATTAACCGCCGTCCAACTGGGCCACCTACCATAACAGCACTGATTAATCCAAACGTTGCTGCTGCCGCTCCTACCAGAGGTGCTGCTGTATATCCCATATCCGCGAATGTACTGCCATAAGCAGCCGCTGCACCATGACCACCTACCATGGAAATAGCGCTGGAGAGCAATGCATAAGGAGCCTCCAATCCAACCAGCTTGCCTACACCGATGCCGATCACATTCTGAAAAGCAGAGATAATACCCGCAATCAGCCAGTAAACAATAAGTAACATGCCACCTTTTTTCAGTAAACTGATACTTGCGCCCAATCCAACTGTTGTAAAGAAAGCAAGCATAAATGGCGACTGATACATACTGTCAAACGAAAATGCAAATGTTCCCGTCACATGACCAATAAAAGTGACAAACATAAACAGGAATCCGCCAACAACAGGTGCTGGAATACAATATTTTTCCAAAAATTTAACCTTGCTCTTGATAAAGAAACCGATAAGCAATATCACAGCAGCCATGGCAACTGTCATAATACCATCAGCCTTGATGGTAAAAAGGGAATCAATGACCTCAAACGACATGTGCGCATCCTCCTTTTTTTGTAAAGCAGACAAGTTTTTTATTTTTCACGTGCTTTCGTTGCAAACCCCATCAGATCACAAGTCAGGCGAGCCGCTGTGTAACAGGTAGTGTCACCTTCATCATCATACTGTGGAGCAACTTCTGTCATAGCCATACCAACTACATTGCAGTGGTTCGCAATCGCTTCCAACATCTCAGTTGCTTCATCGTATGTAAATCCACCCAGCATAGGAGATCCTGTACCTTTCGATAACGGATAGTCCATAGCATCAATATCAAAATGGATAAACGTATTACGGCCAGCTTCCAAATTCTTTAAAATTTCTTCAATTCCAACACGACGATAATCCTTAACAGAATATATTTTATCGCCATTTGCACGTGCTTCCTCAAAATCAGCAGGTCCACTGCTTCCTATACCGCGAATGCCCAGATGAATCATTTTTTCCACATATGGCAGTGTGGAATTATTTCGCATAGGTGAACCATTGAAATATGGCTGACCATTCAGCGGTTTTGTCCAATCCAGATGGGAATCAAAATGGATGATGTCCAGTTGGGAATAACAATCTAATCCTTTTACAGCTTGATGACCGACTGAACAGTCACCACCTAAAACGATAGGCATAACCCCCTGCTTTGCCAGAATGCGAACTGCTTCTTCCAAATTTTTATTCGTAGCAGTTAAATCACCCGGAACATAATCACAGTCACCACAATCTACCACGCGCCACAGATCGGTATCCAGATAACTCTTATTACGCTCAGGATCATAGTTGCCGCCCTTTTTCATGCGGAAGCGGGTAGATGCATTGCGGATTCCACGCGGTCCAAGGCGACATCCTGTTTTTCCCTGAATCGCCAGATCAAATGGCGCGCCCAAAATAGCGATATCTGCATTAGCGTGATGAATATCATAGCAGATCGGTACTTTAGCAAAAGTCGCAATACCAGTAGGTGCCATATTTAACGGTGCATCTTGTACAGTAAAAGCATTCATAATAAACCTCCTATTAGTCACAATTTTGAAACGCGTTTTGTTTTTGTGTCTTTCTGATATCATTATATGCTATCTAAGAAATAAGTCAAGGTTTTGTTGTCTATTTTGAAATACAGACACTCACGTGAAACAGTTTGTTTCTATTCTAGTACATATCAGATTGACTTTTTTCAGGCAGTTTACTATAATGAAACTACATTAGTAGTTGTCTAATAAGTCCGCGCCTTTACTGCGCTGACCGCAAAGTGCCACCCCACTCAGAAAATGGACACAGAAAAGGAGTAATCTTTATGGGCGATACGAATTTTATTGAATCCTCCACACCTATGGTAAATTCGGTACTTCATGCCACAAAAATTCTAGATTACTATGCTTCCCAGCGCCGGGAATATTTAAGCCTAACTGAGATCAGCCGCGCGATTGGTCTGCATAAAACAACAGTATACCGTATTTTGCGCACACTGCAGTCTGTAGGCTGGATCGAGCAATCCAGCACCAATGGACAATACCGGTTGGGCAGCGGTATTTTAATGATTGCATCTGCCGTGTCTGTGCACTATACCACACGCCAGCTAATCAGTGAAGAAATGCGCCGCTTGTGTGATTTACACAATGAAACCGTCGTGCTTTCCTCTTTGCGCGGAGATACGGGCATTTGCGTGGATCTTGTAAAAGGACATCATAATTTGGGAATTTCAAGTGAAAACGGTTATATTGTACCTTTAGATTGTGGTGCAACCGGTAAGACTTTGCTGGCTGCACAATCAGATGAATTGGTTGAACGTCTAATTCAAAATTATCCTGGTCTGGAAGAAAAGCTGCGTAATCAAGTAAAAGAAATCCGGCAGCGGGGATATTGTATCTCCGAAGGGGAGGTAGATGAGGGAGTCGCTGCCGTAGCAGTTCCACTTCCTATGCCGGATCATATTTATACACTAACCTACTCCGGACCTGTTGAGCGTTTACGCGGTTTAGATTATATGGTTCTGGTACATTCATTGCAACAGGCAGTTAAAAATATATTATTAAAATGTGATGGAAAAAGAAAGGAAGCTCTTTAAAACCTTTTACTCAGTATATTTTCTAGACAAGCAAAGTCTTGAATCAAACTGTTTCCATTGAAATAAAAATCCGATAATCGGATACTGTACGATTTTACTGGTGCAGTTATCCTGATCATCGGATTTTTCTATATGCGTATAAGATTATTATGCCTTATCTAATTTTTTAAGTGCCTTTTTAAATTGAATTGAAAACAAAATCGCCGTGAATGTCACTGCGATCGCATCCGCGATCGGCTCTGCCATGTAGACGCCCAGCGTTTTATTGCTGACGAACATCGGAACAATGAAGATTAACGGAAGCAGAAGCACAAATTTACGCACAACCGCCACGATGATCGAGCATACCGCATATCCGATGGCAACGAAGGTCATCTGGCAGGCGAGCTGGATTCCAAAGAGGAACATCGCACCGCAGTAGATCCGCAGAGCGCCTGCGGTAAAGGAAACGAGTTCTGGATCGGAGCTGAAGATTCCCGCGAAGGTTGCCGGGAAAAGCTGGACAAAGAGCCAGAACAACGTGGAATAGATCAGGGAGATCACGAGATGGAGCTTGAATGTCTTCTTCATACGGTCGATATTTCTCGCTCCGTAGTTATAGCTCATGATCGGCTGCGCGCCCTGTCCGATTCCCTGAAGCGGCAGCATTGCAAACTGCATCGTACTTGTAAGGATCGTCATGGCACCGACTGCCAGATCTCCGCCGTACTTTAACAGGGAAGAGTTAAAGCATACCGAGATAACACTCTCGCTGGACTGCATCACAAACGTGGAAAGTCCCAACGCAAGACACGGGAAAACGATAGATGGAACCGGCTTTAAATACTCCTTTTTGATCCGTAAGAAGGTCTTCTTTCCGGTCAGGAACGCGAGAACCCATCCGCAGGATACCGCCTGAGAGATGATCGTCGCGAGAGCCGCACCCTTTACGCCCATGCCAAACCCGAAGATAAAGATCGGGTCCAGAATGATGTTGCAGACAGCGCCGATGGTAACCGTCAGCATACTGGTCTTTGAAAATCCCTGAGCCGTGATGAACATGTTCATGCCTAACGTCATCTGGACAAAGATCGTTCCGACAGCGTAAATACTCATGTAATCAACGGCATAGCCGATAGTGTTTTCACTGGCTCCAAAAGTCAAGAGCATAGAGCGGCCAAACAACAGTAAGACTGCTGTCAGTATCGCAGAAATAATGATCTGAACCGTAAAACAGCCGCTGAGAATCTTTTCCGCGGAATCCATATCATCTTTTCCCATAAAGATCGACGCTCTCGGCGCACCTCCGGATCCGACCAGAGCCGCGAAAGCAGAGACTACCATAATGATCGGCAGGCAGACACCGACACCGGTCAGGGCGAGACTTCCGCTTCCCGGGATATGTCCAATGTAGATCCGGTCAACAATGTTGTACAACATGTTGACGATCTGTGCGATGACAGAGGGAACGGCAAGCTTAAAGAGGAGTTTTCCGATCGGCTCTGTCCCAAGAAATTCTTTACTGTTGTTCATGCAGTTTTCCTTCTTTCCTGTAATCTGAAATGTTTGAATTGATCCGGTTCATAAGTTCGAACAGCATCCGGTGCTCTTCCGGGGAGAATCCGCGGCAGATGATCTCAGCAGCCCGTTTCTGGACGTTTTTTCCATCAGAGACCATCGGCGCAGCAGCGTCTGTAAGTTTCAGATGGATCGTCCTCCGGTCCGTCCCATAATATTCCCCTGTGAGCAGTCCGCGCTCTTCTAATGAGCGGACAGACATGGAAACATGGGACTTTGTAAAAGCCCGCTTCTTGATAATCCGGGCGGCGGTGTCGCACTCCGGATTGTTGGCGAGAAACAGCAGAATATTGAATTCCATCTGGGTCAGCCCGTATTTTTTGCAGACCGGATCAATGAGCCCCGTATAGAAATCCCGGCTGTCCGCCATAAAATCAACAAATTTCATGTGTATCACCTCTGGTTCAAAAGCGAACTGTTCTATTTAGAACTATATTAGTATACAGGACTATTCTTAAAAAGTCAAGAGCAGCGGCAGTTCTAAGCATTCTAAGCCTATCCAGGTGCCTTATCCAGATCTCGTTCTTCACATGATGTCCTTACCTGCACTACAGATTTTATAAAAAAAGAAGTGCCTTTTGTGAGACAGGAAATTTCTCGGAATTTCCTATTACATCAAAAAGATCCGGCAGTCAAGTTGTCTTACAGAATCAAAAATTCCTGTAAAACAACCCAACTGCCGGATCTTTTCTATATATAGCTTTATATTCTAATTAAACTTCATCGAGATCCCCCGGCTGATCAGATCATGCCAGACGATTTTCCCTGTTTCCAGAGACTTTTTCACATCGATGATCCTCTGGTTCTCCGAACCGCGGAATGCCAGTGCCACGCTGTAGAGCTCCTGAACAAACTCGCCGTCCACGAGGACATCGATCAGGCTTAACATCTCAGCCGTACACTCGCATCTCGCCCGGCTCTCACCGAGAAGCTCTTTATCGAAAAGATAACCGGTATAGCACCAGATATTTTTCTTTGGGAATCTCTCACGCACTTTCTTTAAGAACGGAAGAAGTACCCGCTGGTTCTCCGGCTCAAAGGGTTCTCCACCGAGAAGCGATAATCCATCCACAAAATCCGGCTCCAGCGCCTTTAATAACATTTCTTCCGTCTCTTCCGTAAACGGCTTTCCATATCCGAAATCCCACGCCACATCATTAAAGCAATTTTTACAGTGATGTGTGCAACCGGACACGAAGAGAGATACGCGGACTCCCTCGCCGTTTGCGATATCACATGTTTTGATCTCTCCGTAATTCATTACAGGTGCAGTACCCTTTCCTTAATTTCCTGTGTTCTGCCCTGATTCCAGAACTGTGTTCCGATGTATCCGCAGGTACGTCTTGCAACGTTGAGCTTGCTCTGGTCACGGTTTCCGCAGTGTGGGCATTCCCATACGAGCTTTCCGTCATCCTCGATGATCCTGATCTCGCCGTCGTAACCGCATACCTGACAGTAATCGCTCTTCGTATTTAACTCCGCGTACATGATATTGTCATAGATGTAGCGGATGACCTGAAGAACAGCCGGGATATTATCCTGCATGTTCGGAACTTCCACGTAGCTGATCGCTCCGCCCGGGGACAGTGCCTGAAATTCAGACTCTAATTTTAACTTACTGAAGGCGTCGATCGGTTCCGTTACATGTACATGGTAGCTGTTCGTGATGTAGTTTCTGTCGGTTACGCCCTTTACGATACCGAAACGTCTCTGGAGACTCTTCGCAAAAGAGTAGGTTGTGGACTCCAGCGGGGTTCCGTAGATGCTGTAATCGATATTTTCCGCCTCTTTCCACTTCGTGCAGTAGTCATTTAACTTCTGCATGATCTCAAGACCAAGTTTCTTTCCTTCTGGCTCAGTTAATTTCTTCTCAATTAAGCTGTATACACATTCCCACAGGCCTGCATATCCCAGAGAAAGTGTGGAATATCCGTCATAGAGGAGCTTGTCGATGGTCTCACCTTTCTTTAAGCGGGCAAGCGCACCATACTGCCAGAGGATCGGAGCCGCGTCGGATAAGGTTCCTTTTAATCTCTCGTGGCGGCAGCGCATTGCGCGGTGGCAGAGTTCCATTCTCTCATCAAAGATCTCCCAGAACCTGCTCATGTCTTTTCTTGCGCTGAGTCCGATATCAACGAGGTTTACCGTCACAACGCCCTGATTAAAGCGACCATAATACTTGCGCTCGCCTTCCCGGTAGTTTCCTGCATTCGCAAGGTTTCCTTTTACGTAGGAACGGTCCGGGGTCAGGAAGGAACGGCAGCCCATGCATGTATACACATCGCCCTTTAATTCCCGCATCTTCTTCGCGGAGATGTAGTCCGGAACCATGCGCTTTGCGGTACATTTTGCTGCAAGCTCTGTCAAATAGTAATACGGCGCATCCGGAGTGATATTGTCCTCATCGAGAACATAGATCAGCTTCGGGAATGCCGGTGTGATCCATACACCGGCTTCATTTTTAACGCCGAGATATCTCTGTTTTAAGGTCTCCTCGATGATCATCGCAAGGTCTTTTTTCTCCTGCGGGTTCTTTGCCTCGTCGAGGTACATGTAAACGGTAACGAATGGTGCCTGTCCGTTTGTGGTAAGGAGTGTTACGACCTGATACTGGATCGTCTGGATTCCCTTCGTGATCTCTCTGCGGAGACGCTCCTCCGTGAGCTTATCGATCTGATCCTCTGTCACAGCAATTCCAAGATCCTTCATCTCGCCGATCACTTCCTGACGGATCTTCACTCTCGATACCTGAACGAACGGAGCGAGATGCGCAAGGCTGATGCTCTGTCCGCCATACTGGTTGCTGGCAACCTGCGCGATGATCTGGGTCGCGATGTTGCAGGCTGTGGAAAAGCTGTGCGGGCGCTCGATCAGTGTCTCGCTGATCACGGTGCCGTTCTGCAGCATATCCTCCAGGTTTACAAGATCGCAGTTGTGCATATGCTGTGCAAAATAGTCGGAGTCATGGAAGTGGATGATTCCCTGCTTATCCGCCTCAACAATATCTTCCGGAAGAAGAAGTCTTCTCGTGAGATCCTTGCTGACTTCGCCAGCCATATAGTCACGCTGTACACTGTTGACGGTCGGGTTCTTGTTGGAGTTCTCCTGCATAACCTCTTCGTTGTTGCACTCGATCAAGGACAGGATCCGGTTGTCCGTCGTATTTGCTTTCCGCACCAGAGAGCGGTCATAGCGGTAGCGCACATAATTTTTTGCGATCGCAAAAGCACCGATGGCCATCAACTGGTTCTCGACCATATCCTGAATCTCCTCTACAGACACAGCACGTCCCAGCTTATTGCACTTATACTCTACATAATCCGCAATATCCGTAAGCTGTTCCGGTGCCAGATAGGCATTTTCTGTGGCGTTGCACGCCTTCTGGACCGCATTTACGATCTTGAGCGTGTCAAAACTTTCCTCCGCTCCGTTTCTTTTGATGATCTTCATCCCTGATTCCCCGTTTCATTTCATTGTGTTGGCAGAATTGTCCGCTTTACGCACAACTGCCGTTGCCTGTTTTCTCTTCTGTCTATTCTGCTAAAAAACACAGCTGACCTACAGGTCCGCGCATTTACTGGCCGGCCTCAGGCATGTACATTTCAGTTGCTGATAGTTTTCTTGGTTGTATATACAGTTTGTTTTTTTCAGAATTATACAAAAATTTTATCTGATTTAGATATTTTATGATTGATCTGTCGGACCTGCCGCCACGAGTCTCTTAAGGCGGTCATGTCATGTTCCCGCCACGTTATTTTTAGTCACTCACGCGAGAACGATTCTATTATAACTGTATTGTTCCCGGATTGCAAGGAGTACTGCTATATAAATATGATATACCAAAACCATATATATGGTGAAAAATTCATGATTCAAAACTATATCTTGTTGTTTTTTGAATACAATCTACAAGAAGAGTCCACTCCGGGATCGTCCCGGAAAGCCCCTGAAAAGGCATATCCCGCGAGCCATTTTTCTGCCGTTTTAAGCGTCCAGAAAGCCCGCGGGACTGTTTTCTCTGCTCTTCTTACTTAAATATGTCTGCGCCATTCTTCAAGGCGGTAACGCTGTCTTTTCTTTGCGTCCTCCAATTGTGCCAGCATTTTCGGAATATCTTCGTTAAAAGTTCCCGCAAGCACTACATAGTTGGACGCGTGGTTTGTCCGGAAGATCGTTCCGGGAGAATCAATGTGTGTTAAAAACAACTCCATTTCCTCCACGATCTCGTCCGGGGTGATAAGCTCCATCTCCCCGCGTTTTACTTCCTCATTCATCTGGGTCCCCTCATAGAGACGCAATGTCAGGAAGGAGGCATACTCCGGATTCATCTGATTGATCAGCTCCGCCGACTTGATGGCATGTTCCCGGATCCCTTTTCTTCCGCCGAGGCCGGAGATCAGCGTCACAGAGGTCTTGATACCGCAGCGCTTCAATTTCTGTCCCGCCGCCGCAATCTGGGCCGCCGTCACATCCTTATGGATATGCTCCAGAACACGGTCATCGCCGGATTCCGCTCCGATATAGACCATCTCGAGTCCTGCTGCCGCTAAGGCTTTTAAATCTTCCTCAGACTTTGCCAGAACATCCTTTGCAGTCCCGTAAGAGGTGATCCGCTCCACATACGGGAAATTTTTGTGGACATAGGCTAAAAGCTCTAAAAGAAGTTCTGTCTTTACCACCAGTGCATCACCGTCTGCAAAGAATACGCGGCTGACATACGGTCCGTAATAATCGCGGCATTCGTCCAGATCCTTCATGATCTCTTCTTTTGTCCGCACTCGGAATTTTTTCACCCGGTACATGTTGCAGAAGGTGCACCGGTTATGGGCACAGCCCACAGTCACCTGAATAATTAAGCTTCTCGCCTCGCTCGGCGGGCGGTATACGGTTCCTTCGTATTCCATACGATCACTTTCCTTTCCAATTAAAATGCCCCAAGTCTGTCCAGCCTGCTCAGAATATCTGCCCGTCTCTCATCAAACAGCAGATTCTTATTGTATTCAAAATATCGTTCGCACTCATTTTCCTGTAAGAACCGCACGGCCGGGGCGCTGGAGTTCAGTTCCGTGATAAACACCACCATCTCCTGACTGCTGCCGAACGTTCCTTCCATGAAATCAAAGGCATACTCCAGTGTCTGTCCGGCATGAGCGCACAGATCCTCAAGTTCTGTCCGTTCGTCACCAAACATCTCCCGGAACCGATCGAATATCTCACCGCCATCAGATAACAGTTCTGCTTTCACAGTCTGTAGATACCGGTTCATGGCCGCTGTGATATCGGCACAGCGATACTTTTCCGCCCTCGTGAGGAGTCCGGCTTTCTGTTTCTGCTCGGATACCGCAGTGAATGCCTCGATCTGCTGGGAAAAGATGGCGATCGGAGTCTGCGGCACTGTCTCTATCGTTTCTCCGGCCTCCGCTTTACCTTCCAAGCTTCTCTTGAATGCTTTCAGCTCTCCAAACAGCACTTCCAGATAATCCTCTTTCTGCGCATAAGCCTTGAACTCCACATCGAGCTTCGCTAAAATCAGGCTGATGATCGAAATCTTCTCATCAAACGGCGCTTTCGCCGCCTGTTCCATCAGGTGCTCGTCCCGCTTTCCTTCCAGGATCTCGTCGATCTGGTATCTCGCCTGATACTTCTTATATAATTCCAGATAGTTCGCAAAATCTTTCGCGATCCGCGGGTGCTCGATATACTGTACCACAACCTCCCGGTCGCAGGTAAGCCCCACCTTCTCGCAGACCTTCAAAAATCCGGAGAGGTCTTCCCATCCACGAGGTGTCGCGAACACTTTTCCGTCCACGGTGGTCTCCACCTGGTAAAAATACTGCGGCTTTGCGGTGAGGAACGACAGGATCGCCGGATGAATATCCGCCTGTTTCGCGTATTCCTTCCAGACCTCAAAATCTGCCTCCACATCAATCTTTTTGATGCGGTCCAGGGTCGCAATATCGAATTCCCGCACGGATTTATTGTATTCCGGCGGGTTTCCTGCCGCCACGATGATCCAGCCATCCGGGATCTTATGATTTCCGAAAGTCTTATACTGCAAAAACTGCAGCATGGCCGGAGCCAGCGTCTCGGAAACGCAGTTGATCTCATCGATGAAGAGAAGTCCCTCGGAGAGTCCTGTGTCCTCGATCTTATTGTAGATCGCCGCAACGATCTCGCTCATGGTATATTCCGTCACATGGACATTCTTCCCGCCGTAAGTCTTCTCCGAGATAAACGGGAGACCGATGGCACTCTGTCTCGTATGGTGCGTGATCGTGTAGGAGACGAGACCGATTCCGCACTCCCGCGCCACCTGCTCCATGATCTGGGTCTTTCCGATTCCTGGCGGACCGATGAGCAGCACCGGGCGCTGCCGCATGGACGGGATCTCGTATTCCCCGTGTGCGTTCTTCGTCAGATACACCTGTATCGTATTTTTAATTTCCTGTTTTGCACGCTTGATGTTCATATCTTTTTACTCCGGTATAATTTTTACAGTCCGTGAACCAGCCTGTCAAACCTTTTACTTTCCGTAACTGTTCAGTACCCTCACAGTTACGCGCAAAAATCCATTCCAAATCG
>OMGH01001667.1_pt1 | contig 12914 bp, 10 predicted proteins | sample 1645841 | NCBI WGS metagenome assembly OMGH01 (sample SAMN00849584, study PRJEB25192) | human gut metagenome
GGAAAGACAGGAAAGACCTGAAAAGAAATAAGAAATTCCTTATTTTTTAGTATACAAAGCCCGACGGAGTTCCGTCGGGCTTTCTTTTTGCAAAAAAAGAAAGAGGGAAACCAGAAAAATCTTTTCATACTTTTGCGTATTCCGAAAAGATTATGTTACTTTACAATATTAACCTTAAATAAGAAAGAGAATATATAAAAATGCCTTTAGCCGGAAGCCTACATACTATGGATTTATTTTCTCGTTTCTTTCGGGAGAGCCAGGAGAAATTCCTTGCCTTTGCCTACTCCTATACCAGAAGTTGGGCAGAAGCAGAGGATATTTTAATGGAATCCATGATCTCTCTGTGGGAATGTCGCGACCGTTGGGAAGAAGATAAAGGTTTGCATTCCCTGCTCCTTACCATTATCAAGAATAAAGCTCTCAACTACCTGGAACGTGAACAAACACGTCTACGTATTGAGGAAGATCTGAATTCGCACCGTCAGCGCGAACTGGATCTGCGCATTGCTACTTTAAAGGATTGCGAACCCGACAAAATATTCAGCACAGAAATACAGCACATCGTGAATAAAGCTCTGGAAAAGATGCCACCTCAAAGCCGCGAAATATTCATGCTCAGCCGTTATAGCAACCTACCGAATAAAAAAATAGCAGAGCAACTGAATGTTTCCCTCAAAACAGTGGAGTTCCATATCACTAAAGCTTTACGTATTCTTCGTGTGGAACTAAAAGATTATCTGACTTCTATTCTTCTCTGATAAAACTCTTCTGCTTTTCTTTGATAATATAAATAAAAGGCATATGTTTGCAGCATCAGTAATATTGCTGGCTATTAAACATGGTAGTTATGAGATATATTGTAATAATATACTACGTGCTTATCGAGGGAGAACAAATTTTTGAGACCCTGAATGTCAACAAGAATATTGAAGCAAACTCCCCGGAGGAAGCCATAGGCATTGCTTACAATCTATTTAAAGCCGAAGCTTCGGACGAATGCTACATTGTATCCATCATTCCCAACGCAGTAGATTGATGCAGTAAATAGCTTTATTATTTCATAAAACAAAAAAAGTTTCATTTCCCGTTAGGGTAGTGACGAACTTATCTGTATTAATTATAGAAGGGCAGGAAAAACCTCCCTTATTTAATTAACCATTTAAGTACGTCATGAATCAAGAACTATTATATAAGTATTTTAGAGGAACTGCCACCATTGAAGAAGAAAAGCGCATCCTTGATTGGGTGGAAGCCTCGGAGGAAAACCGAGAAGCTTTCCTGAAAGAGCGTATGATATTTGATGTGGCCCTATTCTCTGACAGACAGAGCAGTAAGAAAAAGACATTCCGTCTGGCTCCGATACTCAAATGGGGAATGCGCATAGCTGTCGTTATCATCATAGGTGTATGCGCCTACTTCATGACAAACGATTACCTCTATAATAAACTCGCCCAACCGCAAACCATTACTGTCCCTGCCGGACAGCGTGCACAAATCACCCTTGCTGACGGCACACGCGTATGGTTGAATGCACAATCTACATTAACTTATGCTTCCAACTTCGGACGTGGCGAAAGAAACGTGGAACTGGATGGTGAAGCCTACTTTGAAGTGGCAAAGAATAAAGATATCCCTTTCTATGTACACACCGAAATGAATAAAGTAAAGGTAGTAGGTACCTGCTTCAATGTTTGTGCCTATAAAGACAGTAAAGAATTCGAAACTACCCTCGTAGAAGGTATTGTAGACATTTATCCCGCCAATAACAACAAAGTCATCACCCGTTTGCAAAAAGATGAATTCTTTGGAAACTATGACGGGAAATGCAAAAAGGTTATACTTCCTTCTTACGAATACTTACGGTGGAAAGAAGGATTATATTGCTTTGATGACGTACCGTTCAGTTGCATCCTTACCAAACTTGAAAAATACTATAATGTAAAAATAACCGTTTCCGACCTCAAACTGCTGAATTATGATAGTTGCACCGGAAAATTCCGCGAGCAGGACGGCATAGAGCATATTCTTCGAACCATTTCAAAAGATCATCCTTTTGAGTTCAGTATCAATGAAGAAAAAGACTCGATTTTTATTTACGAGAAATAATTTGATATCAAAGATAAAACCTTAAAATTTAGTACTAACCCCTTAAATAGAAAAGCATTATGAAATAGAAGAAACAGTCTACTAATTACCCCCACAAAAAAGATCGGAAAGTACCCCCATACTTTCCGATCCGAAACAGTCAAAAATCGACCTTAATCAATTTATTAACTTAACACATTACAAAGATATGAGAAAAATTTCTTTGAATGGGCTTTTTTGCCCAAAAAGTTTAGTATTTAAGCAAATATTACGAACTATGAAGATCACACTATTCCTTCTTTTGTTTGTAACGTTCCAGGCATACAGCCATGCTACCTACTCTCAGAGTGCAAGAATCAGCATCCCCCGTTCTGAGTTACGAGTAGGCGAAATCCTCGATAAAATCGAGGCTCAGACCGAGTATTTGTTTGTCTACAATAAGAAAAGTGTGGACGTGCGCCGCACCGTAAATGTAGATGCAGACAATCAACCGGTGTCCGAAGTTTTGGACGAAATCTTTAATGGTACCGACATCAGATATGTAATGGAAGGCAAGAATATTGTGCTGACCAAACAAAATGAAAAGGCAAGTGAAATCATTACTGCCGTACAACAAGAGAATATCTCTGTGAAAGGTGTTGTTACCGATACGAAAGGTGAGCCCATTATCGGTGCCAATGTCGTGGAAAAAGGAACTACAAACGGTTGCATTACCAATATAGACGGTGAGTTTACACTAAACACTCCAACCAATGCAACGCTGGTTATCAGCTTTATCGGATACCAGCCTGTAACGATTGCTCTCAACGGGCAGCAAACTCTCAATGTACAGATGCAGGAAGAAGCCCTGTCACTGGAAACGGTTGTAGTAACGGCTATGGGTATCAAGAAAAAAGCTGCTTCACTGACTTACTCAACCCAACAGGTGGGCGGCGACGAACTGACACGTGCCAAAGATCCGAATATGATTAATGCATTGGCCGGAAAAACCGCCGGTGTATCTATTACACGCAACTCCTCCGGTTTAGGGGGTTCTGCCAAAGTTTCCATCCGTGGTATTCGTTCTGCCAACGCCGACGGTAATAACCAGCCATTATATGTCATTGATGGTGTGCCTATGCTGAATAACACATCAGAACAAGCCTTTTCCGCCATGGGTGGCAATAATGATACCGGTAACCGCGACTCCGGTGACGGTATCTCCAACCTCAATCCAGACGACATTGAAAGCATGAGCATCCTGAAAGGTGCTTCCGCTGCCGCTCTTTACGGTTCGCAAGCCGCCAATGGTGTAATCCTTATCACTACTAAGAAAGGAAAAGCCGGCATGCAACGCATCACCTTCTCTTCCAACCTCACTGTAGACCATGCCATCAGCCTGCCCGAATTCCAAAACAGATATGGTGCCAGTGGCGAAACTAGCTGGGGCAGCGAAAACGCAAGTATGAAAGCTTATGACAATGTGGGCGACTACTTCAGTAACGGAGTGACTGCTACAAACTCTTTGTCCGTCACAGTAGGAAAAGAGAAGATGCAAACTTACTTCTCTTATGCCAACACCACCGCCAGCGGCATTGTTGATGTAAACAAACTTCAGAAGCACAACATCACTTTCCGCGAAACAGCTTCCCTCTTCAACGAACGCTTGACACTGGATGCCAACGTGAACCTGATGACCCAGAAAATCAAGAACCGCCCTACTTCCGGTGGTTACTATATGAACCCATTGGTAGGTTTATATTCCTTTCCACGTGGCGAAGACATGAGTGTTTACCGCGACAACAACGGCTTCGAAAGATATGATGCCAACAGAGCTATGCCCTTACAGAACTGGTATACAGACATCAGTGGTTTCACTCAGAACCCTTATTGGTTAAACAACAGAGTTACCAGCAACGACAGACGCTTCCGCACAATGGCTTCACTGAGCGCCAACCTGAAGGTAAACGATTGGTTCACCATCCAGGCACGTGGCAATGTAGATTATATCAACGATAACTACGACCAGAAAATGTACGCCGGTACAGCAGCCGATGTAGCCCACGAAAACGGACGCTACATCAAGCTGAACCGTCAGGAATTCATGATGTACGGCGACGTGATGGCAATGTTCAACAAAACCTGGAACGACTGGTCACTGAATGCAGCCATCGGTAGCAGCATCAACACTACGAAAGTTAACTCACTAAGCCTTGACTCCGGAAAATCCGGCTTGTACAAAGCAAACGTGTTTACAGTTGCCAACATGAATTTGGGCGGCGCCGGAACTTCCTTCATCGATGAACTGAACGACCAAAGACGCACCATCCAATCCCTCTTTGCAACAGCACAAATCGGCTGGAAAGAAAGCCTTTATTTAGATCTGACTGCCCGCAACGACTGGTCGTCTACTCTGGCCAACACGAAGAGTGAAGGTTCCGGTTTCTTTTACCCCTCAGTAGGTGTATCGTGGATTTTGAACCAAACACTCAACCTTCCGTCATGGATCAGCTTCGGTAAAGTCCGTGCATCTTGGGCACAAGTAGGTAACGACCTTCCCATCGGCATTACCAGCCCGGCACAGACTATTACAGCCGGTGGCGTAGTCAATCCTATCGACTATTACTTTGCCGAAGACCTGAAACCGGAGATCAGCACCTCTATCGAAATTGGTACCGAGTGGAGATTCTTCAACAGTCGCTTGGATTTCGACTTTACGTTCTATCGCACCGATACCAAGAACCAATTGATCCGGGTGAACACGACTGCCGAAAAGCGCCGTTTCCGTTGGATTAATGCAGGTAAGATTCGCAACACCGGTATTGAAGTCACTGTAGGAGCCACTCCGCTGATGAACGACAACTTCCGTTGGAAAACTCAGTTCAACTTCGCTACTAACAAGAATGAGATTGTATCTCTGGGTGGAACACCCAACTTCCAATATGCTTCCGGCAACGTTAGTATGCCTTATAAGATGATGGTTGTAGAAGGCGGTTCATTGGGTGATATCTATGGCAATGTATTTGTACGTGATGAAAGTGGCAAAATTCTTTTGGAACCGGCAACGGACAAAGATGGCAATAAGAACAAAAAAGCCGGCCTGCCGCAGGTAACCACTGATAAGGCAGCCAAGATTGGTAACTTCAATCCCGACTGGACTCTCGGCTGGAGTAATACTTTGACTTACAAAGGTTTTTCACTTTACTTCCTGATTGATACCCGTATGGGTGGAGACGTTATTTCACTGACACAAGCTGGCCTGGATTATGCAGGTGTAAGCAAGGTAACCGGTGATGCACGCGCAGCAAATCGCTACATGCTGGAAGGTCAGGAAATCAAGAACGTACAAGGCTTCTATCAAATGGTAGGCGACCGCGGTAACGGTACCACCGAATTCTATAGATACGATGGAACTAACATCCGCTTGCGTGAGTTGTCGTTAGGCTACTCCTTTCCACAGCAGATGCTCGAAAAGACAGGATTCATCAAAGGTGTAGACCTCTCACTGGTGGCCCGTAATCTGTTCTTCATCTACAAAGATGCCCCGTTCGACCCGGACGCAACAATGTCCGTAGGTAATGATAACCAAGGTTTGGATACCTATGGTATGCCTTCAACGAGAAACATTGGATTCAATATTAAACTCACTTTCTAATACCTGAACGATATGAATAAGATAAAATATACAGCCGTACTACTTTTGGGTGGACTTTTAAGTCTTTCATCCTGCACCGATAATTTTGCCGGATTCAACGATACAAAAGGAGCTTATACAGACGATTTGCAGAAATATGACAACCAGACTAACCTGGTACCTTTCTCTACCATCCAAAAAGGTATTATTTACCAGACGGGTGTAGAAGGAACCGACTGGCAATATCAAGTGATACAGAACCTGGTAGCCGATATGTACGGCGGATTCTTCCACGACATGAATGGTGCGTTCAATCAGAACAACTCTACCTACAACCTGAACAATGGTTGGACAAGCGCCATGTGGACCTATGCCTACGGTAATGTCATGCCTTCCATCGCTGATTCCGAAGAGTTGAACACGGCCGAAGACTGGCCCTTGTATCATGCCCTTACCAAAGTGTTGAAAGTAGCCCTCCTACATCGTGTAAGCGATTATTATGGTCCTATCCTTTATGATGGTTTCGGCACTGCCGCACAAACTCCCCAGTCTCAGCAGGAAGTTTACAAACGTTTCTTCGAAGACCTGGCAACAGCTATCAATATTCTGAAGGATTATAAAGGTGGCGTATCTTTTGAAAGTGCCGACTTCATGATGCCGGAAGGCAAACGTACTCCTGCACAATGGTTGAAGTTTGCCAACTCTCTCCGCTTGCGCTTGGCAATGCGTGTATCCAATGTAGATCCCACCTTAGCCAAAGAACAAGCTCAGGCTGCATTAGACGCACAGAATGGTGGCGTATTGGAAACATCTAACGAGACAGTAGGCCAATATGGAATCCGCAACCCGCTGGGTGGTGTTTCCGGTTGGGGCGAAGTATTTATGAATGCCAGCTTGGAGTCTTTCCTGAAAGGATATGACGACCCGCGCTTGAAGTCTTATTTTAATGCCGCACAAGATGGTAGAGACAATGATGGCAACATCACGCAAACCGTGGCCGGTGTGAAACAACTGACCAGCATCGAAGGCAAGTTTAAAGGTGTGCGCCAGGGAACAGGCGTAGGAGACAATCGTTACTCCACCCACTCACGAACCACCATCACCACCAGCAGCAAGATTATAGTAATGGCTGCTGCCGAGATATGGTTCCTCCGCGCAGAAGCTGCCTTGAGAGGCTTCACGTCCGAAGACGTGGAAAGTTGCTACAAACAAGGTGTCACTACTTCCTTTGCACAATGGGATGCCAGTGGCGTAAGTGAATATTTGGAAAGTGAAAACACTCCTGCTGATTACGTAGATACATTCGATAAGAACTTTGATGCCAAAGCAACTACCAGTATCACTCCGAAATGGGATAATACCGCCGATAATGAAACAAAACTGGAAAGAATCATCACCCAAAAGTGGCTGGCTATCTATCCCGAAGGTTGCGAAGCTTGGGCAGAACAACGCCGCACCGGCTATCCGAAACTCTTCAAAGTAGTAGTAAATAACAGCAGTAACGCCATTAGTACAGATGATATGATTCGTCGTGTATTCTTCAACCAGGACTATATCACAAACAACAAGCCGTTATATGATGCATTGGTTAGCAAGTTAGGCGGTCTGGATACTGGTGGTACCCGTCTCTGGTGGGATACCGGAAAGAACAATTTCTAATTTCAAATAAGACCAAGGTATAGAATTTTGATTAGTGGTGTTTTCTCCGTATTAGTTTACGAGGAAAAGAAGATTGGAAGGAGTAAAGTCATTTGGGGGGCTTTACTCCTTTTCTATCAACACATTACATTTACCGATCATTTATCTCAGGATGTAAAAGCATTTACCGCAGGATGTAACGGCATTTACCCCATATTGTAACGCTCTTTACCTCGGTATGTAACGACCTTTACCTCAGTATGTAAATGAAGTTACCATTCGGCATAAACATAATTTTCATGGAATGAAACAACCGTCGGACTTATATCCTTCTAATCATCACTTATAGACTTGTATCGGCAACTCCCCACGCAATGCTCCCAAAACATTAACAGCAAGCGCTTCCAACTCATCTTCTCCAGGGTACACATGTATTGGGGCAAGAAAAGAAACACGCTCTCTCAAACGGGAAATAACATACTCCGAATGGGCAATACCGCCCGTCAGCAAGATTGCATCTATTTTACCGAAAAGTGCAACAGCAGCAGCTCCAATACTTTTGGCAACCTGATAAATCATAGCATTCAGTACCAATTCTGCCTTTTCATCTCCGTCTTCTATAGACTTTATGATAGCAGGTATATCCGTAGTACCAAGATGAGCTGCCAGCCCGGCATGACCGGAAATACGTTTCTTTAACTCATCCTTTCTGAAACGATGGGAATAACAAAGATCAATCAACTGCCCGGCAGGCAATGTACCTGCACGTTCGGGAGAAAAAGGTCCTTCGCCATCGAGAGCATTGTTCACATCAATGGCACGCCCGTAATGGTGAGCCCCAACAGAAATTCCACCACCCAAATGGCAGATAATCAGATTCAGATCCTCATAATGAACCGGATGATCGGGAGAAGCAGCCGTAAGTTCGGCCGCATAACGACGGGCAATGGCGCGTTGGTTCAAAGCATGCCAGATAGTAATACGGGGCATCAACGGAGAACCTGTGATACGTGCTATCTCATCCAATTCATCCACTACACCGGGATCGGCTATAAAGGCACGACAACCGGGGAGTAAAGTAGCTAATTCTGAAGCAATAAGACATCCTAAATTACACGCATGACTTCTCATGGCATGGGTAATATCATCCAGCATGGCATCATTTACCTCGTACACCCCACCGGGGATGGGCTTCAGCAATCCCCCGCGACCTACGATAGCATCAAATTCAAAAGGAATATCATTCTCCTTCAAGGCTTCTATTACTAAATTCTTGCGAAACTCAAACTGATCGATAACACGGGGGAAATGGGAAAGCTCTTCCACCGAATGGCGGATGTTACGCACCAAAAGCGGAGTAGTATCTTCGTATACTGCAATCTTTGTTGAAGTAGAACCGGGATTGATAGCAAGAATTCTCATAATTTTCGATTTGACGGTTTACAATTTACGATTGGGATTACCAATTTTATCATCCTGCCACTTTAGTCACAGGCACAAGTGAGGCATGCCATGGCAATGCTATAATACTTAGACAGGCCGGAATCACTACGCGAGGGCAATACTACCGGACATACAGGGCCTTGCAACAGACCTGCCATATCAGCATGGGCAAACAAAGATACAGCTTTATAAAAGGCATTACCCGACTCAATATTAGGGAATATCAACACATCCGCCTCCCCATTGATGGGAGATGCAATACCTTTGATATCACCGCTTGTCTTCTCACAGGAAGTCTTCACATCCAACGGACCATCTATTATCACATTTCCAAATTCTCCAGCCTCTGCCAACTCCACGATATTGACATAATCTAACGAATGGGGGAACTTGGCACTAACTTTCTCCGTACAGTGGATCAGTGAAATGCGGGGCTGCTCGATGCCAAAGTGCCGACAGGTATGAATGGCATACCAAATCATTTCTATACGTTGTTGCAGAGTAGGCCGCGGAATTACGGCGGCATCCGAGAAGAACAACAGCTTATCATACGTAGGAATCTGCATTACAGCCAGATGAGTCAAGATTTTACCTTTAGGCAACAAACCTTTCTCTTTATCAAGGATGGCGTGCAGCAAGTTATCAGTATTGATAATGCCTTTCATCAAGATATCAGCTCCACCCTCGCGTACAATACGGACAGCCTCACGCGCAGCCTCATCAGAATCTTCTATATGCACCGTCTTGACGTACTGGGGGTATTTCTTCAATGTAGGGTATTTTTCAAGAATAGCAGAGTCACCGATCATCAGGAATTCCGCAATTCCTTCTTCCAGAGAACGGGCAATGGCATATTCCGTATTGGGATCATTGGCACAAACTACGGCAATACGTTTCCTCTTGTTTAAGGATTTCAAGTGTGAGGTTAATTGATCAAAGCTTCGAATAGGTTCCATAACGTTAGATTTTTAGCAAATATCTGAAAAAATGTCGAGAAATACAGCATAACATCCTTGGAAATTTCATAATCTCAATTTCATTTTGATAGTTTTTATCACAGACTACATCGATTTACACAGATTATCACTTTTTCCCACTATTAGAATAAATCTGTGTTAATCTGTGTAATCTGTAGTGTAAACTAAATTTCGTTTTGAGTTATTTTATGTACTTTTGTCCCCATACGCAAAATATTGAATTATGAGCAGCCTTATTTTTCCACCATACGTACAAAAAGGTGATCGCGTCATCATCCTTTCTCCTTCCAGCAAGATAGACAAGTCTTTTTTGAAAGGAGCCCAAAAACGTTTGAAGTCCTGGGGACTGGAAGTAGTAATGGCTAAACATGCCGGTAGTTCACACGGAACGTATGGGGGTAGCATCAAGCAACGGGTGGAGGACTTGCAGGATGCCCTGGATGATGAAAAAGCCAAAATCATTCTCTGTAGCCGTGGTGGATATGGCGCAGTGCACTTGTTAGGAAAGCTCGATTTTACCCGCTTCCGTAAACATCCCAAATGGTTGATTGGTTTTAGTGATATCACTGCATTGCACAATGTACTGCAGAAAGAAGGCTTCGCATCGCTCCATGCGCTGATGGCACGCCATCTGACGGTGGAACCCGAAGATGATTTCTGTGCACTGGCACTCAAAGATATCCTCTTCGGTCATTTTAATCCAGAAACAGCAGAATCTGTAGAAACCTTGGAAAATGGCTTCAACTATATTTGTCCGGGACATAAACTAAATCACAAAGGAACTGCCAACGGCATTTTGCGAGGTGGCAACTTGTCCGATGCGAAGAAGGGTGTTTCAGAATCACGTGTCGACGGTTTGTCGGTTGCTGATGCCGTTTCTCTTTATCATAGCATAACGATGAACTCTACTCGAAATCACCCCCAAAAAGGCAATAAACTGGAAGGGCTGATGGAAGGAAGAGAAGAAGGGAGAGAAGAAGGTATACGAGCCAGTCGTTTCGAGATAGCCCGCAATCTCAAAACAATGGGAGTAGCTACGGAAATGATTATCCAAGCAACCAAACTGACAACAGAAGAATTTGAACATTTATAGAGAAAAGTCAGAAAAAAATAGTTAAAAATTGGAATCCATTGTCGTTTGTCTTATTTTTGTATGCCGAAATTCTTAATAAATTTACGCTATGAAAAAGAGATACTGGAACATGTTTTTTATCAGCATATTGGCGATATGTACCATTACAAGTTGCGGCAACCCTACTAACCCAAAAGCAGGCGTAAAACAGATGCAATGCCGGACAAACCGGAAGATGCAGTGTACGTGAACGTACAAGTGCAACTGTCCACAACTGATAAAAACACAACAAATGAAAACAATAAAACCGACAACAACAGCACCGGCAATGCCATAACGGGAGAAGAGCACGAAAATCGGGTGAACAACATCCTGCTTGTACTGGCAGATAAAGACAACAAATTCATTGCCTGCGGCGAACAAGTATCACTGACAAACCTCAACAAAGCAAAAGGCACCGTCAGTACCGTCCAGAAAATCGACAAAGCCGCATTGGCTGCCTACTACAAGGCCGACGGGATACTCGATGAAGGAAAAGACAGAATCCACCTCTACGTCTTCTGCAACCCTACAAACGAACTGCAAAACCTCTTTAAAGAGCACTTCATGCTGAAAGAATGGATACACAAAACCGAGAATATAACTGAAGATGCCAACGGCAATGTAATAAGAGGAGAAAGCGTATGGGGAGGAAAAGACCATCAGCATGGATTCCTTATGTCCACCGCAACCCGAACGTGCATTGAAAAGAGAATTCCTAAAAACATAGAATCCTGGAAAAGCCATTTCCAAGAGAGCACCCCCTTCCACTTCTCCGGAACAAACCATAAAGGTACCGGAAAAAAAGAGGTGAACAATGAAGGCACCATCCTGGTGGAACGTGCCGTGGCGCGCTTCGACTCCAAGGATGGAAGTAAAAACAAAGACCAAACCTACGTAGTGGGGAATGACGAAGGAAACGCCACCCTAAAAGTGAAACTGACCAAAATGGCTTTGGTAAACATGAGCCGCGACTTCTACTACTTGCGACGCGTGTCGGACAACGGTGCCAATGCCAACGCACAGATATGCGGAGCAGAACATAGCCACGGCCCGAAAACCAACTATGTGGTAAATACGGATGCCGCAATAAAAAGCGGAACCGCCAAAAACATCGATAAAAGTTATCCCTTCAAGGATTTCTTCAACTTCTGCCTCGGCAACTATGAAGGGGGAAACTGGGACATTGACGCCACCGCACGCAGCCAATGGTACACCTCGCAAATTTCAAAGGTTGTCAAGAATAAAGGGAAAGGGTACCACACATGGCGGTATGTAACCGAAAACACCATTCCCGGCATAGAACTGCAACAGAACGGAATCAGCACCGGCATCGTATTCAAGGGGCAAATCATGGCGACCGACAAGGCATCCCGGAAACTGAAAGATGCCATTGCAAATGCCAAGGGAAATCCGGCTAAAGACCCCATCCTTTATTCCTATGCCAATACACTCTACGTGACATGGGAGGAAGTGCGCGAAAAAGCTTTCTTGACAGAGGAGAACAGCAGGTTCTATAAAGCCGTATTCGGAAATGAGAAGAAGAAGAATATCACCATAAAAAGCAATGGGCAAACAGCCGTCTATAGCACAGACAAAACAAGCCCGGACTATCTGTGGCAAAAGTGGCATGAACAGAACATTGGCAACGAGGCATTCCAGGCCAATTTCAGGAAAGCCGCCAAAAAGGCACAGTTCACCCTTTACCAATCGAACACGGACGACTACGACGCAGCAGGCTATTACTGCTACTACTTCTGCTGGAACCGGCACAATGACAACAACGACGACACCGTGACGGGACCTATGGAGTTTGCCATCGTGCGCAACAACATTTACAAGCTTTCCGTAACGGGAATCAACCGTCTGGGACATCCGCGCATTTCGGAAAACGACCCCGCTCCCATAACTCCGGACACCCCGGATGAAAAAGACAGTCACTACCTCACACTATCTGTCGAAGTAACCCCTTGGAGAGGTGCATTAATCACCGAAAATCCTAACAGTTGACACCAAAAGAGAAAAAACGCGGCACCGAACACAT
>OMGH01001668.1_pt1 | contig 12913 bp, 10 predicted proteins | sample 1645841 | NCBI WGS metagenome assembly OMGH01 (sample SAMN00849584, study PRJEB25192) | human gut metagenome
TAGAGCACTATCCATCGATTGAAATATCAAAAAATGATTTACAATAACAACTTCCAGTTTGCCGTACTCGTTCCTAGCAGGGTTTGGGGCAGGCACATCCCAACAAGAAGCATCCGCCTTGCGTCCGTAGTCATTTTGTGATACAATTATCCTGACAGGAGGTGTCCCATATGATGCAGACATTCGTTCGCCCTTCCCGCGATTTGCGCAATCACTACGCCGAAATTTCGGAGATGCTCAAAGACCATGACCATGTGATTATCACGAATCATGGTCGTGGCGAGTCGGTTCTCATCAACATTGAGGATTACGCCAAGTACGAGGAGTTTTTGCACCAGCGGTATGTTGCCGAGGCACTTGCCAAGGCAAAACAGCAGGCGGCTGACCCCGACACGCAGTGGGCAGACCACGAAAGCGTATGGGAGACGCTGGGCAAACAGTATGACGTATAAGATCAGATATCTTCCCCTTGCTGTGCAGGACTTGAACGAGATTGCCCGGTATCTGTCCGGCTTTTACCCGAAAACGGCCAGTCGCGTACTGAAAGAGCTGCGAGAGAAGATCACAAAATTAGGCGATACTCCGAAAATGTGCGAACTTTACCGCCTTGACCCGACGTACCGCAAAATGGTCGTTGACCAGTATCTGGTGTTCTACCGCGTCAACGATGAAACAAAAGCTGTGGAAATTCACCGTGTGCTGCGAGGAACGTGGAATCTGCCACAGTATCTGGAATAAATTCAGGTTCGAGCGCTATGGACACTATAAAACAGGCAGGGTATCACCAAGCGGTGGTATCCTGCCTTTTGCTATTCTTCACAGAGTATGGTATACTCAGCTCAACAACTCAGAAGTTGGCATGGAGATTTATATGAGAAACTATGAGATCGAAAACGAAATGTACCGCAGGGCGGTAGAACTGATTGAGACACGGTATCCTGTCGGTTGGGGCGGTGCTGGTGTCGTGCATACATCGAATGGAAATTATTACACAAGTGTCAGCATTGAGACCGCTAACGCATCTGCTGTTTTGTGCATTGAGACAGGTGCAATGCTTGAAGCACACAAATTCAATGAAAAGGTAACGCATTGCATGTGTCTTGTCCGTAAAGATGAGAAATCCCCTTATCAGGTATTGTCTCCGTGCGGTATTTGCCAGGAGAGATTAAGATATTGGGGTGAAGATGTGCAGGTAGCAGTTACCACAGAAGAAGAAAAAATCAAATTCGTACAGCTGAAAGAATTGCAGCCCTATCATTGGACAAAAGCATACCCTACTGAAGAACTTGAACATTGGAACGAATAAGTTCGCCACACATCCTCATCGCAGAAGTGCCGCCGTTTCTCGGTTTGAAGCGCTCCGACCGCCGCAACGATATGCCAGCTTAAAGATTCGAGCGCTATGGACACTATAAAAAGGGCTGCTGCACTGGCTTTTCGCCTTGTGCAGCAGCCCCTTTTTAGACTCCGAAAAATTCCTTGGCGATATCGGCGCTGCGCTTGGCGTCCTTCGCGTACCAGTCGGCGCCGATCTTTTCGGCGTATTCCGGCGTCAGGACGGCACCGCCGACCATGATCTTGCAGTCCAGTTTGGCTGCATGGAGGGCCGCAATGGTCTCTTCCATGCTCTTGAGGGTGGTCGTCATCAGGGCGGACAGGCCGACCAGATGCACGTTCTTCTCCCGGACGGTGTTCACGACCGTCTCCACCGGCACGTCGCGGCCCAGGTCGATGACCTCAAAGCCGTAGTTTTCGAGGATGACCTTCACGATGTTCTTGCCGATGTCGTGGACGTCCCCCTTGACCGTGGCGATGACGATGCGGCCCTTGCTCTCGCTGGTGCCGCCTTTTTTGGCGATGGCCGTCTTGATCTCCTCAAAGGCGCTCTGGGCAGCGCTGGCCGCCTGCAGCAGCTGCGGCAGATAGAGGGTGCCCTTCTCGTACTTGTTTCCCACGATGTCCAGCGCCGGGATGAGGGCTTCGTCCACCAGTTCCAGCGCTTCCTTCGTCTCCAGCAGGGCACGGGTCTGGGCGGCGGCTTCGCCCTTCAGGCCCTTTTCCACCGCCTTGATGAGGGGCGCATAGGGGCCGGAGACTTCCGCCGCGCCGCCGGGCTGCGCGCCCTGCGCCTCCACGGCGTTCTGGTTCGCCTGCGCCAGCGCCGTGGAGGCAGGCACCCGGTTCGCATACCGCTCGATGTACCGGGTGCTCTGGGGGTCCCGGTTGGTCAGGACGTTGTAGGCGTAGACCGCCGCCATCATCTCCTCGCTGGACGGGTTCATGATGGCGAGGTCCAGCCCCGCATACATGGCCATCGTGAGAAAGGTCGTGTTCAGGTAGGTGCGGCAGGGCAGACCGAAGCTGATGTTCGACACGCCCAGGATGGTCCGGACGCCGAGTTCCGTCTTGCAGGTGTGCAGGGCCTCCACCGTGGCGAGGACATCCTTCTGCTGGGCGCTGGCCGTCAGGGTCAGGCAGTCGATGTAAAGATCCTCCTGCGGGATGCCCGCTGCCAGCGCTGCTTCCTTGATGCGGCGGGCGATGGCCACACGGTCTTCCGCTCCGGGCTGGATGCCCTTTTTGTCAATGGCCAGACCTACGACGGCGGCACCGTACTTTTTGCAGAGGGGCAGCACCTTTTCCAGCACTTCCGGCTCGCCGTTCACCGAGTTGACGATGGGCTTGCCGTTGTAGACCCGAAGGCCGCGTTCCAGTGCATCGGCGTGGGAGGAATCCAGCTGCAGCGGCAGGCTGACCACGCTTTGCAGGGCCTTGACCACCTGTTCCATCAGCGCGGGCTCGTCCACACCGGGCGCACCCACATTGACGTCCAGGATCTGCGCTCCGGCCTCGGCCTGGCTGACCGCCTGTTCCAGAATGTAGTTCATATCCTGTTCGCGCAGGGCCTGCTGGAACCGCTTTTTGCCGGTGGGGTTGATCCGCTCGCCCACCACGGTGATGCCGTCCACGTTGACACAGCTGACCGGGGAACAGATGACCGACTGCATGGGATGGTCAGGCCGGCCGGGCTGGCAGTCTGCAAACACACCGTTCAGCAGCCGGATGAACTCCGGCGTCGTGCCGCAGCAGCCGCCTGCCGCAAAGAGGTGCAGTTCCCGATAGGGCTTCATCTGCATGGCGTAGAGCTGCGGGGTGATGTCGTAGCCGGAGCCGTCGGCGCGGGGCAGGCCCGCGTTGGGCTTGACGAAGACCGGGAAGCTGCCGGGCACGGCCTCGGCCAGCCGCTTTGCCATCGGGAAGATTTCCCTGGGGCCAAGCGAACAGTTGATGCCGATGGCATCCGCTCCCAGACCACGTGCCGTGGCCGCAAAGCTCTCGACCGTGCAGCCGGTGAAGGTGCGCCCGCCCGCCTCAAAGCTCATGCTGGCGAGAATGGGCAGGGTGCTGTTCTCTTTGGCGGCCAGCAGAGCGGCCTTCAGCTCGTACAGGTCGGTGAAGGTCTCAAAGAAGATGAGGTCAGCTCCGGCGGCAGCGCCCGCCCGGACGATGCGGCCAAACTCGGCCACAGCATCTTCAAAGGCCAGTGTGCCGTTGGGCTCCAGCAGTTCGCCCAGCGGGCCGACGTCCAGCGCCGCCAACGCGCCATAGGGCGCACAGGCCCGCTTGCAGTTCGCAATGCCCGCCGCGATGACCTCTTCCAGCGTATATGCGCTGCCCGCCAGCTTGTGGGCCGACGCGCCGAAGGTGTTCGCATTGATGATGCGGCTGCCTGCGGCGGCATACTGCGCATGGATGCCCTCGATGAGGGCCGGGTCGGTCAGATTCAGTTCCTCCGGGCGGGCACCCAGCTTCAGGCCGGCCGCCTGCAGCATGGTACCCATGCCGCCGTCCAGCAGGATGGTATTCGGTTGGGTAAACAGTTCATTCACTTGCACAGGTGATCCCCCTCTTTCGATATTCGCAGCGGGTGCGCAGCACACAGTGGCCGCACCCTGCCAGATGCCCCCGGACCGGATGGTCGCTGACGCCCAGCAGCGCCGTGACGCTCTTGCGGGGCGTCATCAGGTTGCTGTCCGTCACGCAGAGACCCGCCCGGCGGGCGGTGTCCAGTGCTGCGGCCACCAGCGGCTGCACGGTGATGGGCCAGTCGCCGTAGCCGGGCGAATAGCGGCCCGTCAGATACCTTCCCTGCCCTGCGGCCCACTGGCGCAGCTCCGCCTCAGCGGCATCTGCCATCTGTTCGGCCAATGCCGAGCCCAGCGCATCCGACGCCACCCCGGCCGCGATGTCCCCCACCCCGGCCCGGCGGATCTGCGCGTCCACACCGGGGCCGAGGGTCACGGCCAGCAAAACGGCATGGCTGCAGCCGGTCAGGTGGCGGAAGACGTCCTCCCCCAGCAGAAGCCCGGCCTCGGCAAGGCTCTGCACATCCCCTTCCAGCCAGACGGCGCGGGGTGTGGCCGCCGCCAGAATGGGCACGGCACATCGTTCTAATAAAGAAGCCGTCGCTTCATCCGCCGGGCCACGCTGACCAAAATACCGCGCGGCCTGCTGCAGATCAATGGCGTCCGGCTTTTCCAGCACGAGCGGACGACTTGGCCCGATGGACATCCCGGCTCCCCTCCTTCATAAGACAAAAGAATAGATTCAGTATACAACACGAAGGGCAGACGGTCAACCAAAAATGCCGCTCTGCGCCGCTGCAAAAAATTTTGAAGATTCTTCCATAAACCTATTGACAATCTGGGTAAATGGGGATATAATGCAACCATCCAATCCACCAACTTGGTGGGAAATTCAGAGAAAGGAGGGCACCGCGATGTCGCTGATTTGGAAAAACCTGCTTCATGCAAACTTCCGTTGTGGGCGAATGTACACAGACCGGGCAGAATTCTGGACGAACTGCTGTGCTTTGCCCTCCGCCGGACGAATGTGTCCGTGCCGGTAAAGCCCCGAAACACGTCAGAATCTTCTTGCCCGGTGCGCTGTCTTGAGACCGCAGCGACCGGGATTTTTTGTAGATAAAAATAATACTATTTGTACAAAAAGAGAGGCAATCAACATGTCTGACTATAAATTCGAGACCCTTCAGCTGCACGTTGGCCAGGAGCAGGCCGATCCCGCCACCGATTCCCGCGCCGTGCCCATCTACCAGACCACGTCCTACGTCTTCCGCAACAGCCAGCACGCCGCCGACCGCTTCGGTCTGGCTGACGCAGGCAACATCTATGGCCGCCTGACCAACTCCACCCAGGACGTCTTCGAGAAGCGCATCGCCGCGCTGGAAGGCGGCGTGGCTGCGCTGGCCACCGCTTCCGGTGCCGCCGCCATCAGCTACACCATCGAGGCTCTGGCACAGGCCGGTGACCACATCGTGGCCCAGAAGACCATCTACGGCGGCAGTTACAACCTGCTGGAGCACACCCTGACCCAGTTCGGCATCACCACCACCTTCGTGAACGCCCACGACCTGGCCGAGGTGGAGAACGCCATCCAGCCCAACACCAAGGCCGTCTATCTGGAGACCCTGGGCAACCCCAACAGCGACATCCCCGACATCGACGCCATCGCAGCCATCGCCCACAAGCATGGCCTGCCGCTGGTCATTGATAACACCTTTGGCACCCCGTATCTGATCCGCCCCATCGAGCACGGCGCCGACATCGTGGTCCACTCCGCCACCAAGTTCATCGGCGGCCACGGCACCACGCTGGGCGGCATCATCGTGGACAGCGGCAACTTCGACTGGAAAGCCAGCGGCCGTTATCCCAACATCGCCGCCCCCAACCCCAGCTACCATGGCGTCTCCTTTGCCGATGCCGCCGGCCCCGCCGCCTTTGTCACCTACATCCGCGCCATCCTGCTGCGCGATACCGGTGCCACCATCTCTCCGTTCAACGCATTCCTGCTGCTGCAGGGCACCGAGACTTTGAGCCTGCGCATCGAGCGCCACGTCGAGAACACCAAGAAGGTCGTTGAGTTCCTGGCCAACCATCCCCAGGTCGAGAAGGTCAACCATCCTTCCCTGCCCGACCACCCCGACCACGCGCTGTATCAGAAGTATTTCCCCAACGGCGGTGCCTCCATCTTTACCTTTCATATCAAGGGCGGCCGCGAGGAAGCCTTCCAGTTCATCGACAACCTGAAGATCTTCTCCCTGCTGGCCAATGTGGCCGACGTGAAGAGCCTGGTCATCCACCCAGCTTCCACCACCCACAGCCAGCTGAACGACGCCGAACTGGCCGAGCAGCAGATCTACCAGAACACCATCCGCCTGTCCATCGGCACCGAGCACATCGACGACATCCTCGCCGACCTGGAAGCCGGTTTTGCAGCCGTCCGCGGCGAGTGACCCTTCCCTGTTTGCCCGCTCGTGCGATCGAACTCCCCTCATTCTCCGAATCCACTCTCCTTTTCTCCTGAAATGTGTGTGAACGAAAGGGCTTCTGCTCCCCGTGGGGCGGAGGCCCTTTTGTTCTGCACCTTTTGTGAACAAACCGCGAAGTTTTTGCAAAAAGGCGCTGGAAACGCTGGAACTAAACTTCGGTTGTGGTATCATAACAGCAGAGACCCTGAAAAAAGGAGGATCATCATGAAAGAAGTCAAAACGCCGAAAAAGCCGCTGGCCATCTATTACACCGTCGTGCTGCTGGTGCTTCTGCTCCTCAACCTCGTTCTGGTGCCGTGGATGAGCGAGCGCCAGGTCAAAGAGGTGGATTACGGCACCTTTATGAGCATGACCGAGGATAAGAACATCGGCCGTGTGGACATTGAGAGCAACCAGATCATCTTTACCGACAAAGACGAGACCCAGGTCTACCGGACCGGCCTGATGAACGACCCCAGCCTCACCGAACGCCTGTATGACGCCGGGGCTGCGTTTTCCAGCGAGATCGTGGAGCAGACCTCGCCCATCCTCAGCTTTCTGCTCTGGTTCGTGCTGCCCATCGTCCTCTTCACCGCGCTGGGCAACTTTATGAACAAAAAGCTCATGGAAAAAATGGGCGGCCCCAACTCGATGATGTTCGGCGGCATGGGCAGATCCAATGCCAAGGTCTACGTCCAGTCCACCGAGGGCATCCACTTTGCGGATGTGGCCGGTGAGGACGAAGCCAAGGAGAACCTGCAGGAGGTCGTCAACTACCTGCACGACCCCAGCAAATACAAGGACATCGGTGCCCAGATGCCCAAGGGCATCCTGCTCGTCGGCCCTCCGGGCACCGGCAAGACCATGCTGGCCAAGGCGGTGGCCGGTGAATCCAATGTGCCCTTCTTCTCCATGTCCGGCTCCGAATTTGTGGAGATGTTCGTGGGCATGGGCGCTTCCAAGGTGCGCGACCTGTTCAAACAGGCCAAGGAGAAAGCCCCCTGCATCGTCTTCATTGACGAGATCGACGCCATCGGCCAGAAGCGCAACAGCGGCCAGTACGGCGGCAACGATGAGCGCGAACAGACCCTGAACCAGCTGCTCACCGAAATGGACGGCTTTGAGGGCAACAACGGCGTCATCATTCTGGCAGCCACCAACCGCCCGGAGTCTCTGGACCCGGCTCTGACCCGCCCCGGCCGCTTTGACCGCCGCGTTCCCGTCGAGCTGCCCGACCTGAAGGGCCGCGAAGAGATTTTGAAAGTCCACGCCAAAAAGATCGCGCTGGCTCCCGGCGTGGATTTCAGCGTCGTGGCCCGGATGGCCTCCGGTGCGTCCGGTGCCGAGCTGGCCAACATCGTCAACGAGGCTGCGCTGCGGGCCGTCCGCGCGGGCCGCAAGAGCGTGACCCAGGCCGACCTCGAAGAGAGCATCGAAGTGGTCATTGCAGGCTACCAGAAGAAGAATTCCATCCTCACCGACAAAGAAAAGTGCATCGTGGCCTACCACGAGATCGGCCACGCGCTGGTCGCCGCCAAGCAGACCCACTCCGCGCCGGTGCAGAAGATCACCATCATCCCCCGCACCTCCGGCGCACTGGGCTTTACCATGCAGGTGGAAGAGGGCAACCACTACCTGATGGACAAGACCGAGCTGGAAAACAAGATTGCCACCCTGACCGGCGGCCGCGCTGCCGAGGAGGTCGCGTTCGGTTCCATCACCACCGGTGCTTCCAACGACATCGAGCAGGCCACCAAGCTGGCCCGCGCCATGCTCACCCGCTACGGCATGAGCGACGAGTTCGACATGGTGGCGCTGGAGACCGTGAACAACCAGTATCTGGGCGGCGACACCTCGCTGGCCTGCTCGGCCCAGACCCAGCGCGAGATCGACCAGAAGGTCGTGGAGCTGGTCAGGGCCCAGCACCAGAAGGCCATCCAGATCCTGACCGACAACCGCCAGAAGCTGGACGAGCTGGCCAAGTACCTCTACCAGAAAGAGACCATCACCGGCGATGAATTCATGGAGATCCTGGAGCGGGAATGATATTTTTTCCAGCGATGCTGCAATAATCCGTTTCTCCGGTTCGTATACAAGGCAGAACGGGCCGAACGAGCCCCTGAATCAGGAGGATATGATCCATGAAGATTTTGAATACGAAATTTGGCCGTCAGGCCATCGCCGCCGCCCTCATCCTGTCCGCCATGGCGTCCATGAGCCTCGGTGCGTTTGCCGCTGAGCCTTCCGCCGAAACGGCCGCAGACGCGGCTGTTGTAGCAGGCTATCTGCCCCCGCAGGACGAGAGCATCATGACCCAGGGCGACATCGCCCTGCACAGCAGCGATGCACAGACTTCCGCCGAGCGTGACCCGAACTACGGCGGCTACGCCGCCCCGGTGGAAGACCCCATTCAGGGCAACGTCATGATGATCGCCGAGACCGGCGATGCGCAGACTTCGGAGTCAACGATTGCCTCCAACCCGGCCTATTCGGCCAGATACACCGTCAAGGGCCTGCTGGGCAAGCAGGTGCTCTATACCGCCTCGGTGAAGGATCAGGTTCTGACCCTCTCCGTCCCGGAGGATGTCGCCACCTTCCGCGCCACCGTCGGTGAGATGCGCAAGCTGATGGACAACGGGGTGCGCACCGTGGTCCTGATGACCAACAAGGCCTCCACCACCCTGAACCTGTCCCTGCTGTGCGAGGGCCAGAACGACACCACCAAGGTCACCCTGCGCCACATCAGCAGCTCTGCCGTCCTCCATGTCGGCCTGCGCTGCCGCCGCGACCTCATCGTGGGCCGCTGAGTGGGTAGTGTTCCCCTTTCCTGAAGCTTAACAGAGAAACAGCAGGAGCGCCCCACCGGGTCATACCGGCGGGGCGCTCCTGCTGTGTTTGGGATATATCAGAGAATGTCAAATTTTACTGTGCATTCTGCTTGAGGTCCTGTGCCTTCTTCCAAGCACGCAACACGCCGATCTTGGTAACCATGTTGTCCGGATAGAACTTTACCTGTTCAGGGGGCAGCTCTGTATCCTGATCGTTCAGGTCAGGCAGGAGGTCGTGCTCCATGGCCCAGCGGGCAGCATGCTGCAGATCCATATCCTGTTCTTCCTGGCCAACATCGGGGTAGAGGATCTCAGATTCCGGCATAGGCTTGCCTGCATCCTCCCACAGCATCATTGCAAGAGCACTGCGGTTGCTGGGGAAGTAAGGCAGACCCCACATCTGGCCCACAAGATCGGTGCCCAGCGTGTAGCCGACCAGTGCGCCGCCAGCCACAACAGCCGTACCGACAATGATGGGGCCAACAACATCAGAACCATCCTCAATGTCAGCGCTGCGGTACTGTGCGGCCACATCCACATCATCATTCATGGTAAAGGTAATGGACTCTGCCTTGTAATCCTGATCCAGCGGCAGGTCAAAATTGCCGGTAGACCAGAGATCAAACACCATACCCTCGGGAACCTTCGTCTGGTCCAGCGTCACGGTGACTTCTGCACCATCCGGCACAAGGCAGGTCTGCTTGCCGCTGGTCTCATCGGTGCTGGGTTCCAGTGTATCGGTCACATCAATGCCGCCGTTTTTCACAGCAAAGGTGCCGCCGGTCACGGTCAGGGTATGATTGACGACAGGCTCATCCTTCTTCCAGTATGCCGTAAACACCTCATCACCCGTCAGGACAAGCTCACGCCCGGCTTTATAGAGCTTACCGTTAAGGCTCAGCCATCCAGCAAACTGGTAGCCTTCTCGTGTGGGAGCCGCTGCAAGCGTCACGCTCTCATTTTCACGGGAAAAAGCATCGCTGTAGTCGGCAGTTTCGTCGCCAACGCCTTCATTCAGGTTGTACTGGAGGCGGTACACGCTGGCATGTTCCAATTCTTTTTTCGTCCAGCCGCAGTACTTGCAGGTTTTTGTCACTTCACACTCATCAACACGCTCAACGCTCGGTGTCCAATCCGAACGGCCGGTAATTTCATAGGCATCTTCCTTCTCACCAACGGTATAGGAGTGCGTCTTTATCTTGCCGTTTGTCCAGATCAGATCGCCGTCCAGATACACATCCGTATGGCCAGTGTTGTTAGTAGCTGCTTTACCGCCAAAACCGAACATCCGCGAGCAGGTCGTTTTATCCAGGTCTGCATCAATGGTCTGGGGATCGTTGATGTCGATATTGTTGATGTAGATGATGTACTTATAGGGACGCATGTTGCTGTCGTTGATAGTCAGCGCCTGCTTACCCAAACTGAAGGAAGAATTCACAGTGCAGTTATTAAAGTAAACCCTAATGTCATGTTTTCCTGCACTGAAATCCGTGTAAACATTGATTACCTTTCCACTTGCATTAAAGGTGCAGGTATCAAATGTCATGATCGGGGAGCTATACGTCCAGAGTGCATATCGTCCATCTGGAGCATTGAAGGTCGTATTAGTGAACACTGCACTTTTATAACCCCAGTAGAAGGTCTCGCCGTTGATGACGCAGTTTTCTACCACTGTATTGTCAATACGGATGAAGCCCAGATAATCTTTATCACCGGAGCGAAGCGTCATATTTTTGAAGGTGACTGTTCCGGCACCATCAAAGCTGTAATCGCCGTTATACTCTGTGCCATAATACTCCGGGTTCGGCACCTCAGCACCGATATTCCAGGCCGTTTTGTCAGGCCCCTGACCCACAAAGGTCAGGTTTTTTCCCTTGGTCATACCCTCGCTGGAGATCTTGTACAGTGTATAATTGCCCTCGCCAAGGATGATGGTATCACCGCTCGATGCCGCTTTCACAGCATCCTCCAATTTCGCATAGCTCCCCTCCTTACCGTCGATCTTTACCGCATGCGCGTCGGGTGCGTCCTCCGCAAAAGCCAGCATGGGAAGCATCTGAAGCATCATTGCCACTGCCAGCAGGGCCGCCAAAAACCGGTTCTGACTTTTCTGTTTCAACTTTCTTCATTCCTTTCATCGCTATTTGCATTTTTGCAACGGATTCCCCGCAAGGAACCCTCCAGATTCCTACCGCACTGTCACCTCCCCTGTAGGTTCCATTTTCCGCATTGCAGGTCTCAGCAAGGCTGCTGAGTGCTTTGTTCTCAAAGGAATTTCTTGTCATTTTATTATACCCCCCCCCCCTAAATTAAAATCAAGTACTTTGAAAACTTTTGTCAATATTCACAAATCAGGTATCCTCTTTCGGTCATTTCCACGAAACTGCCTTTGACAAAGAAAAAAGCGGCCTGTCAATCACTGACAAGCCGCAAAATATTGTCCTATTCCAAATGAAAAATTGCTGACTGCATCGGGCCCGGCTTTTTTGCCGCAAACAGCAGAAGCCCCCCGCCGGGGGCTTCTGCTGTGGCAGTTTATGGGTAAACGGAGAGTGGATATCAATTGAGAATGGGATTCAGGATCTCGACCAGTGCATGATACTGGGTGGCGTAGGCTTCTGCGCCGTCCTTGGGGCGGCCCGGCTCGGCCATCTCGGACTTCATCTTCTCGACGATCGGGTTATTCTCAAATTGGAGCTTCTGGCTCTTTCCGCCTTTGGCTCCTGGTGCAAAGAAATCAAACATCGCCAGATGGGGCTCCAGCGTCAGGAAGCCGTGGTAGCCCTCCTCGCAGAAAGCACGGCGAAGCAGTTCAGGGATCTTGCCAAGGCCGGTGCCTGCGGGCACATTCAGCAGGCAGCCGGGCAGAGCATCCTTGATGTGGATATAAGCGATCTGGTCATGGAGCAATTCCCAGCACTCCGCGGTGTCCTGCTCACACTGAACAAAGTTGGCAAAATCGAACGCCGCCTTGAAGTGGGGGCAGGCCAGCCGGTCGAACAGCAATTTGCAGCGGGCACCGGTATCTCCGTAGATGCCCTTCTCATTTTCATGGAGCAGGACAATGTCATGCTTTTCCGCGATCCGGATAAACTGACGCAGCTTATCCAGCACCACATCGGTATAGCTGTCTGCATCGGCATCCTTGGGGATGAGGAAGCTGAACATCCGGATGAAGGAGCAGTCCAGCAGCTTGGCCGTTTCGCAGAGTGTTTCCAGCTGTTCCAGCTGCTTGGCAAAGCCCTCTTCATCGTCCACCTCCACCTTGCCGATGGCCGTACCCAGGCTGGAAACGCCCACGCCTGCGGCCCGCAGCTTTGGCAGAAGAACCGTGCGCACTTCCTCGGGGGTGTAATCGGCAATGCCCTTGTGCTCGGCGCTGCGGATGCAGATATACTTCATCCCCAGATCCGTCACAGTTTTGAGCTGCTGGTCAAAGTCCTGGCTGATCTCATCCGCAAAACCGGAAATCTTTTCGTAAACGCTCATAAGACACACCTCATTCAACGATCTTTGTTTTCCGAACTTAACAGCACTGTTTCTGGCTTGTAGTATACCACTTCCCCGGAAGCTGTGTAATAATAAATCGAAGGAAAATATCAAAATTCAAAGAACGTTCACAAATTCAACGTAACCGCCAAACAAGGAGGCAAGTTCTTGTGCAATCTAACGAAAAAGAAAAAGTTCTCCAACTTTTTTCGGAGAGTGGGCGAGAAAACGCGGAGGGCAGGACGGTGACAGACACCAGCGAGAGCAG
>OMGH01001670.1_pt1 | contig 12908 bp, 7 predicted proteins | sample 1645841 | NCBI WGS metagenome assembly OMGH01 (sample SAMN00849584, study PRJEB25192) | human gut metagenome
ACTGACCTTGTTAGGATCTTACTTCTTACAATCCTAACTCAGTCACCCCATCTGACGCGTGGGGCAGCAGGAGTATCATCATGCCCTCTCCCCAGTCGCGGGTTATGGTCTGCCGTGACCATGCTGTGCGCCCCACCGGGAGAGTAAAGTACCTGTTATGCTGTGTATTCAGTTGTAAAGGTGCTGCGCAGAGAATTTCTGCAGGTTCAGGATACCATACAGCTTCCCAGCCTGTCAATGGAAAGTGGCTATAATTGAGAAAATCGTAACATTTTTCGACTGCAGGGGTTTGGGGTTCACCCCAAAAATGCGTTGTGGATATCCAAACGCTATGCTTGCGTTACAGTTCGCGTACTCTGAAAGCGTCGCACCCTATGCAAGAAAACACCCAAAGTATTGATGAGAGCTATTTCTTACTCTCTGTGTCGAATTTGTTTCTTTTAGGAATACAGATTTCCCATTATAATTGAGATACCTAAAAATTTCTGTCAGGAGGTATATTATGTCAATTCCCACATTGAAACAACAAGCAAACGGCACGGTGCTGACACTACACGACAAGCCCTATATCATGCTTGCTGGTGAAGTCGGCAATTCCAATTCTTCATCTGTGGAATATATGGAGGGCGTCTGGCAAACTGCCGAGCAACTCGGCATGAATACCCTGCTGCTGCCAATCACATGGGACCAGGTCGAGCCAGAGGAAGGACAGTTTGACTTCTCTTTGCTGGACGGCCTTGTGTTGCAGGCACGTGGCAAAGGCAAGCACCTTGTTCTGCTTTGGTTTGGCAGTTGGAAAAACGCCGAATGTATGTACGCTCCTGCATGGGTAAAGACAGATTTACAGAGGTTCCGGCGCGGCCAGATTGTCAAAGGGAAAAACAAAGCGCCCCGCGAAAACGCCTATGGTATGCTGTATACGACCCTTTCTTATCTGTGCGAGGAGACCTGTGCTGCTGATGCCCGTGCCTTTGGCAGACTGATGCGACATCTGCGCACACTCGATGGTGAGGAAAACACCGTTCTTGCCGTTCAGGTGGAGAACGAAACCGGACTTTTGGGAACTGCTCGGGAACGTTCCGACGAGGCCGATGTTGCATTTGCTGCAGATGTTCCGCAGGACTTTGCTGGGTATATGCGTTCTCACATCGAAACAATGGTGCAGGACGTGCAGGAGGCTGTCGAGAACGGTGCAACCTCAGGCAGTTGGGGCGAAGTATTTGGCTCAGTTGCAGAGGAAATTTTCAGTGCATATTATATCTCACGCTATGTCAACCGTGTTGCTCAGGCCGGAAAAAAGGAATATCCATTGCCCATGACTGCAAACTGCTGGTTGGACAAGGGCGGCGAACCGGGCACTTATCCCAGCGGTGGGCCGGTTTCCCGTATGTATGAAGTCTGGCAGTACGGTGCCCCCTGCATTGACCTACATACGCCCGATATTTATGTTCATGATTTCTGTAACATTTGTGACGAGTATACCCGCCGCGGTAAACCTTTAATGATTCCCGAATGCAGTACACACAGCTATTCCGGCCCGCGTATGCTCTATACGGTCGGTCATTATCATGCACTTTGCTATGCCCCCTTTGGCTTTGAAAATATGGGGCAGCCTTTTACCGGAACCCAAGGATATTTATTTGGCATGGACGTAACCGATCCCTTGCTTATAACGCCGCAGAATACGGCGGAATACGGCTGGTACGGCCGTACACTGAACAGTCTTATGCCGCTGTTGGGCGAACGCTACGGCACAAAGAACCTACAGGCTGTCTGCAGCGAGCGTAAAGACCAGTGCGCTATGAACTTTGGCAAATTTACGGTCTATGCCATTGTAGAACATCCCATGATTCAGCAAAAGGACGGCGTTTGTCTGGCTATGAAACTGTCTGAAGATGAATGTATGCTTGTTGTAAACCGCTGCGGACTGCAGTTTGTTTCTGCGGAAGCAGACAAGCCCAATCTGGATTTACTTTCCGTGGAGGAAGGCCGCATGGAAAACGGCGAGTGGAAAGTGACACGCCGATTGAACGGTGACGAGGCCGCTTTGATGACTTTCTTTGAGCCGACCGTCCTGAAAGTTAAAGTGTTCACTTACGTATAAACACTTTTTCAAGTGATTTTCTTTGTTTGATACTCTTTATCTGCAAAAAGACAGACCGCGCATCTCCCCTTGCCGGGAAATGCGCGGTCTGTTATTTCAGAACTGTTTTATAAATCAATCATTTCTGTTTCAGGCGTTTTCAGCCGGGGCGGCTTTGGCCTTCTGGGCGGCTTCCCATGCGGGGATTTTCTTTTCCAGCTTCATAAAGCCAAAGGAGCAGGCTGCAATCACAATCATCAGCACGGCGGGGACGAGTGCATAGTCAATGCGAATCATCATCAGTGCGCTTGCGGGCTGATCAACCGTACCCTCTGCGGCAATGTAACCGCCGACGCTGAGCAGGATGCCGGTGATGAAGCTGCCCATAGCACCGCCGCACTTGCCCATGAAGTTTGCCAGAATACCGGCAGAGCCATCCATGCGGGGCAGGCCAATCATCTCGTTATAGGTGCAGCAGTTCATAATGAACAGAACGCCGTAGTATGCCAAAGGCAGACCGGCCAGGCCGCCCAGCACACCGCCGAGCAGGACGCCGGTCAGGTTTGCGCCGGAGACGAAAACAATGATGTAACCAACGATACCGATGCAGGCAAAAGCACCGACCATCTTGCTCATACCGCCGATTTTCTTCATAATCCACGGGAATACCAGCATCAGCGGCAGCAGCACAATGCTGAAAATGGAGGTAACGCTCATCATAGCGGTGTTGCCGATGATGTACTTGAAGTAGTAGGTCGTAACGGCCAGAGAGGTGCTGATGTTATAGCACAGCATAATAATGGCATACAGCCAGACATATTTGTTGCGGCGGAACATCGAGAAAATCTCATTCAGACGGACCGGCTGGAACTGCTCGTCACCACCGTCCACGCTGGGGTCCTCCTTGCAGAAGAAGAAACGCAGCAGAGAAATCAGCAGCAGGGGAAGGACAAAGATTGCCACAGTGGTACGCCAGCCGCCGGCGCTGGTGGCCAGCTTGCTCATTACGATGGGGAACAGGATGCTGACGATCATCGAACCGGCCATCGTGATAATGCCGCCGTAGGAGGCAACCTTGCGAATCAGGATGGGGTTGTTGCTGAAGTGGCGGATGGTGTACGGTGTGTTGGCCGCACCGCGCAGGGTGGTGAAGATGGAGAACACCAGCGTGTACATACAGAAAATCCACACGACTTTTATCGTGTTGCTCCATGCAGGGCTGCCGGAGAACAGGCCCAGAGAGCAGAGCATAACGCCGACAATGGCAAGCTCATAGGGGCGGCCCTTGCCCAGCTTGGTATGGGTGTTATCGACCAGCCAGCCCGCAAAAATATCCGTAAAAGCGTCGATGATTTTGCTTACCATCAGCACAGTACCCACAACTGCGGGTGCAATGCCAAGGGTGTCGCTGCAATAAATGCTCAGATAGCCCAGAACGATTACGTTCAGGCCGGCCATAGCAATGTCCGAACTTTTCCACGCCATCAGGCGGCCGAAACCGAGATGGTTGGGGTCATTTTTCTTGTTAGCCATAGTATTGTTTCTCTCTTTCTTTTTACAAAATTTTCAATGTAGTTGTGGCACTGCCTTACAGGTCCTGCGCTCACCCCTCCTTTTTTATCTGATTCAATGCGGCGTTCAGCTCATGTACAAAGGCGGGTTTGACCAGCTTACCCATCTGCTTCAGGGTGGCCTCCACGCTCATCTTGTCCATCATGCGCTGCATGGATTCGGGAATCTGAATATTTTTAGCAACATCGCCGTAGGCGGCTGCGGCCTTGGCCTGCAGCGGGGCAATAAGCTCATTCAGCACAGCAGAGGCTTGCGGATGGGCCTTGACATCTCCCATAGAATCCTTGATGGAGAAATACCCCTCCTTGACAATCTCGTCCTCGCGGTCAAACCAGTTCACAACCTCGCCGCCCGCTTTCACGTAGGCGGGGTTGGGCTTATCGACCTTGCGGATGGCAATGGTATCGCTGCAGGCACCGCTGTGGGCTTCGATTGTATGCTCGCCGGAAATCGGCACCGTGAATTTGAAAATCTTGTCGCCGTCCTGTGCGGCAAACTCCTTGCCGTCCACAAACAGTGTCACACGCGGCTGGTTGGAATAGACCTTGATTTCGGTTTCTCTCTCAGCACGGTCGGCGTAGCGGCGGCCGCAGATATGCACAAACGGCTCCTTGCTCAGGTAGGCCTTATAAATGTAGAAGGCATCCTTTTTCGTCTTGCGGTCAAAGGTGACAAGGCCCTTCTGGTTCTGGCCGGGCTTGCCGCCCTCATCGCGGCCATCCGCGCCGAAGTCGAACATATTCCAGCAGTGCATCGCCCAGATATAGGGCCGATCTGCCCACATTTTGAGCATGTGCTCGTGGTAGACGGCCTGATAGCCCTCGCTCCAATCGCCCTTGGCTTGGCGCTCTGGTAGGCGGGGTTTGCATCCGCGCCGTACTCGGACAGGCCAATCACGGCATCGGGGTGGTTCTTGTGGAACTCATCAAACCACGCATCGTTCTGGTCCCACTCCCCTACATACCAGCCATAATAGAGGTTGTAGCTGCGGATGTCGGGCAGGAATACCAGCGGGTCATTGGCATCCAGCATAAAGATGTGCGCCATGGTGGTGGGGCGGGTGGCGTCCAGCTTGTGGCAGAGGTCGTTGAGCAGCTTGTGGTTTTCGACCAGATCCTCCGTCTTACCGCTGCCGGTAATCTCGTTGGAAAGGCCCCAGCAGACGATGGACGGGTGGTTATAGTTCTGCACAACCAGCTCGGTCATCTGGGAGAGGGTGTTGGCGCGGCCCTCGGGCATATGCTCGGTGATGTAGGGGATTTCTGCCCACGCCACAAGGCCGTATTTATCGCACAGGTCGTAGAAATACTGCGCGTGCTGGTAGTGGGCCAGGCGCACGGTGTTGGCGCCCATCTCACGCAGCAGGGCCATATCCTCGTCGTGCTCTTTTTCGGTCAGTGCGTTGCCAAGACCCTGGCGGTCCTGATGCCGCGCCGCACCGCACAGGCGGTAGGGGCGGCCGTTCAGGATAAAGCCCTTCTCCGCGTCAAAGGCAATCGTGCGGCAGCCGAAATTGGCTTCCACGGCATCGCCGCTATCGAGCGTGGCCTGCATTTTGTACAGATACGGGTCATTGACGCCATCCCACAGGTGGACGTTCTCGAGCTTGAACGTACCCTCGGCCTTGCCGTCCGTGACAGCCGCGGAAAGCGTTTCTTCGCCCAGCGTGAACTGCACGCTCTGCGCGGTGCCGGTAACCCACGCCTCAGCGTGAATTTCAGCGGTTTTTAAATCGGCGCTCAGCACAGGGGTAACGCGCAGGCCGGGCGCGCCGTGGTAGTCCAGCGCAAAATGCGCCTTGGGCACAACCAACAGATGCACCGGGCGGTAGATGCCGCCGTAGAAGGTGAAGTCGGCCTTCTGCGGGTAGACCGTGCGGTTTTTGCCGTTGTCCACGGCGACGGTCAGGGTGTTCTGCGCGGCCAGCGCGGGCGTCAGATTGACACGGAAGGTGGCGTAGCCGCCCTCATGCCGGACCAGCTCCTGACCGTTCAATGTGACCACGGCGGTCATGGCAACGCCCTCAAATTCCAGCCAGACCTCCTCGCTGTCACTGTGGTCGGGGGCCTCAAACGCCTTTGTGTAAAGGCAGGTGCCGCGGTAGTAGTCATTGCCGCCGTCCTGTCCGTCCTTGGCGTTCCAGGTGTGGGGCAGTGTGACCGGGGTTGCTTTCTCGGGGGTGTCCCCGCGTGCAAACAGCCAGTCACTGTTCCACAGAATTTGTTTTCTCATCATCCCAAACTCCTTGCAATTATTTATGATTCTCCGCCGGGCAATACAGCAGGCTGCCCTCGGTAATTCCGTTTTCATTAAAGCTGTCTACCCGCAGATAGTAGTCCTGCCCCGCCATCAGGGTGGATAAATCCAGCTCCTGCACGCCGTAGACCAGCCAGCTCTGGTAGAGCTTATCGGGTGCAATGCCATAGCGGATATTGCACCCCTGCGCGCTCATCTCAGAAAGCGGTTGCCACTGCACCAATGCATTCATGGGGCCGGTGCGGTGTACGGTGGCCTGTGCCTGTGCCGGGGCAGCACCGCCGCCGAAGCCAAAAATGCGCAGGCCGCTGATGCGCAGCGTCTGCCCATAGGGCAGTGCCCCGCCGGTCAGGCGAATGTAACGCGCCCGGACACGCTCCGGGAGCGGGAAATAGGCATTGCTGCCCTCATGGGATACCTCCTGCAGCAGCTGCCAGGTGGTGCCGTCCGTGCTGGCTTCCAGCGTATAGCAGCTGATTTGCGGTTCCTTTTCGATATACCGCGCGCCGCCGCTCTGATGGCAGTACAGGTTCTCCGGGTAGTCCACCGACAATGCTTCATCCGCAAAATTCACCTGTATGGCGTGGATGTCGCAGACCTTCTCCAAATCCACCGAAAGCCACTGGCCGGGCCGAGCGTCTGCTGCGCTCCACCATGTGCGGCAGTTTTCGTCCGCGGCCAGCGCCGGGGCGCTGCCCTCTGCCGTTGAGGAGGCCGCTGTCGGCTTCTGATAGCTGAGCAGCATACACGCCGGACGCACGCTCCACGGGTCAAATTTTCCGTCTGGGATGCACAGCGGGTAATCCGCAAAATTCTGGTTGCAGAACAGCACGCCATCCGCATCCACGCCTGCCGGGAAGAGCCCGACGCGGCGTTCCATATCGTGATTCACGCTGACGCGCATGGTCGAGGCGTGCCAGAAATTCCCATCGGCATCCTGTATCGTGCTGCCATGCCCCGCGCCCTGCATAAAGCCGCCCGGCTTGGAGGAAAAGGGGTTGCTTTGCTGCAGCGTGAACGGCCCAAGCGGCGCATCGGCCACATAGACGCCATCGCAGTAGGTGTTGAACTGGGTGGCCGGGGAGGCATATTGCAGATAGTACTTGCCGTTATGCTTTGTCATAAAGGCGCCCTCGATGTAGGGCTTGCCAATCGAACGAAACATTTTGACGAGCTTTTCCCGATTGAAGCCGCCGCCCGCGGGCAGTGTTTGCGGCAGCTGCAGCTCCCCGGTGGCCGGGTTGACAAAGGGTTTCAGTGCCTGATACACCGGGCTTGTCTCCTTGGGCGGGACATTTCCGTTCTCGCCGCAGCGCTCATAGCCCAGCGTGTCCGCTTGCTCAAAAATCAGCTCGCGGCGCTCCCCGATGGGCAGCATGGTGTCGGGGTCCATCTCGATTCCATAGATGGGGTCGGTGTTGCCGCAGCCCCAGTACAGATAGACGCGACCGTCATCGTCACAGAAGAGGTCTGGGTCCCAGAAATCAAACGGCGCACTGACCTGCTCAAACGTATCAGACAGCGGGTCCTTTGTGCGCAGGATGGGGCAGTTCTCGCCGCGGCGCGAGGCGCAGAAGTACAGGTACTCTCCCACTTGGCGCACATCCGGCGCATAATCATATATCAGCAAATTGCGGTTGGTGTGGTATTTCCAGTCGGTCAAATCGCTGCTGTGCCAGAATCCGCCCGACATCGACGCGAACAGATAGTAGACACCCTTAAAGTAAATCAGTGTCGGGTCAGCAGCCTCACGGTAGGCAATCCGCTTTCCGTTTTCCATCATATGCTGGTAGCGGTAGCCAAGGTCAAGCGGGTTGCAATAGCTTCTTTTCATTTTCACAGGACGCTCCTTTCTGCGGTGGGTTGGCGGACGTTCTTGTCGGCACAGGAAAAATATGTTAAAATGAATCCACTTAGATTGTAAAACACGGAGGGACAATGCAAATGGATGTCCGGCAGAATCTGCAGCTTTATAAGGATATGATTCAGTGTGCGGGGCCGCTGTACATGTGGGCCTACAACGACTGCGGCCGGCTTGTGTACAGTAACTGCCCCGAGGAAGAAGTTCTGGCACAGGTATTTGAGCTGTTCGGCTGCAAAAAGCGGCTGTATGACCACCTTTTGCCCGATACGCCCATGCAGGTTGCCTCCTCCATCGGCCTGCAGTGGTGTGCTGCGGCAGAAACAGACGGCGGCAAGGTGAAAATGGTCTACCTGATTGGCCCCTATTTTACCGAGAACACCGTTCTGCGCAATATGGAGCTGGCCATGCGGCAGCTGCAGAATCTGAATCTCAGTGTGGAGACCACCATGCAGATTGAAAAGACCCTGAAAGCATTGCCGACCCTTGCCACGAACATCATGAACCACTATGCCATCATGCTGAATTACTGCGTGACCGGTGTGCAGAAAAACACCTTTGACATATACAACATTACAGATGAGGATTACGGAACCGTTGATGTGGAGGAGCAGCTTTCCACACGCGACCGCCATAAGGTCTGGACAACCGAGCAGGCGCTGCTGCGCATGGTGCGCGAGGGCGATCTGAACTACGCCCTTGTGGTCAATCAGGCCAACAGCGTCAGCAACGGCGTCAAGGTTGACACCAACGAAATTCTGGGGCAGGCGCGGATCTCGGTGATTGTATTCATCTCGATGTGCTGCCGTGCTGCCATTGAAGGCGGCCTTTCCCCTGAGGAAGGCTATACGCTGGGCGATGCCTACATTCAGCGCGCCACCGATGCCAAGGACAGCACGGAGCTGGGCGAGCTTTCCACCACGATGTACGCGGATTTTGTACACCGGGTACACCGCTGCCGCACCAACCCGGAGGTGTCCAAGCAGATACAGGACTGCTGCGCGTATATTGAGCTGCACGCCGAGGAGGAAATTCCCATCGACCAGCTGGCCAAGCGCTTTGGCTACGCCGAATACTACCTGACAAAGAAATTCAAGCGGGAGATGCACACCAGCCTGACAAACTATATCAAATATGTACGCATTGAGCGCGCCAAGCTGCTGCTGACCACCACCGGGCTTTCCCTGCAGGAGATTGCCGACAGACTGCATTTCTGCTCCCGCAGCTACTTCGGCAAGATCTTTCACGAGGTGGTCGGCTGCTCGCCGTTGGAATATCGCCAGAAGCAATAAGAGCTTCTGTCTGCATTATAGCGCCCATCGCCCAGTCCTGAACAACAATAAAATAGTCACAAATGTAAAAAATTCGTCTTGTTTTCCCAACAAGGCGAATTTTTGACTTTCAAGGCAAATCTATTACTGTTTTACCCGGGCAAAGCTCTGTATGATAGAGACAAGCAAATAGCACACCCACAAGAACCTCACTGCAAAGGAGAACATTATGCAACGATTTGACCTGAACCAGAACTGGGAATATCTTGAAAGCAGCCTGCAGAACCCCCTGATGGTGGGTATGCTGCAGGGCTGGAAAAAAACAAGCCTGCCCCATGACTACGCCGTGGAGAAGGCACGCTCGCCCGAGGCCGCGACCGGGCTGGATGAGGGCTTTATGGCCTGCGCCGGTCTTTACTACCGCAAGAGCTTTACCGTGGAACCGGAAATCATCGGCCAGCGCTTCTGGCTGGAATTTGAGGGCATTGCCGGCATTACCGAGGTCTGGCTGAACAAAAAGCCGATTGCCAAGCACAACAACCCCTATACCAGCTTCTGGGTGGAGGTGACGAATCTGCTGCAGGCGGGCGATAATGAAATCACCGTCTACACCGACAACCGCACCAAGCCCAACTCCCGCTGGTATGTGGGCTGCGGCATCTACCGCAGCGTGTGGCTGCACATGGCAAGCGCCGTCAGCGTCGCGCCGCACGGTATCCGCGCTGTTACCGCCGCGCTGGACGGCAGCAGCGCTGTGGTAGAGGTCAGCACCGCACTGACCGGCACGGCGGACAGCGTAACCTATGAGCTGGCGGACGCAGAGGGGCAGGTGCTGGCTACGGCAGAGGGCCTTGGAACGGTGCAGCTTGCCGCCAACGGCATTACGCCGTGGACGCCGGAAACGCCCGCCCTCTACACCCTGCGCGTGAACGTCACCGCCAACGGCACCGCCGACACGGCAGAGCAGCGCATTGGCATCCGCACGATTCAGGTAAGCAGCAAGACCGGTCTGCTGCTGAACGGTCAGCCCCGCACGATGAAGGGCGGCTGCATCCACCATGACTTGGGCATTCTCGGTGCGGCTGACCATGCCGCCGCCGAGCGCCGCCGGATTCGCCTGATGAAGGAAAGCGGCTTTGATGCCATCCGCGCCGCGCACAACCCCTTTGGCCCGGCGTTCCTGAACGCCTGCGATGAGCTGGGTATGCTGGTTGTGGAGGAAGCCTTTGACGAGTGGGTTATGGGCCGCACCAGCTTTGGCCTGCACGTCACCTTTGAGCAGTGCTGGGAAAAAGACCTTGAGGATATGATTACCCGCGACTACAACCATCCCTGCATTGTGATGTGGAGCACCGGCAACGAGGTGGAGGAGCGCGACGGCACGGCGGACGGCTTTGCATGGGCAAAGCGTCTTGCCAACAAGGTGCGTTCGCTGGATGCAAGCCGCCCGGTATCGGCCACGGCCTGCGCGCTGTTCTCGGAATACGGCAACCGCCCCGCAGGCGGCACCACCGGCAACCAGGCGCTGAATATGGCCTACGACACCTTTGCCGAGGGGCGTGACATCTGGGGCCCGGGCACCGCGCTCTACTTTGCGCCGCTGGACGTGGCAGGCTACAACTATAAGGTGGCGCGCTACGCCTACGATGCCGAAAAGTACCCCGACCGCGTGATTTACGGCTCTGAAAGCTACCCCCGCGCTGCACTGCTGAGCTGGCAGGGCGCGCGTGACAATGTCAATGTCATCGGCGATTTTGTCTGGACGGCATGGGATTACATCGGTGAGGTCGGCGTGGGCCGCTGGGAGGTCAGCGCCGAGCCGCGCCCCAGTCAGCCCGCATGGCCGTGGCTGACCGCCAACTGCGGCGACTTTGACCTGCTGGGCCGCAAGCGCCCGCAGAGCTATTACCGCGATGTAATCTGGGGCAACGACGCACCGCATATCTTCTGCCTGCCGCCCGAGCTGGTTGACAAACATCTGGCACGGCTTTCGTGGGCGTGGCTGCCGGTGCAGCGCAACTACACCTTTCCCGGCTGCGAGGGGCAGGACGTGGAAGTCAATATCTACGCCGACGCCGACGAGGTAGAGCTGCTGCTGAACGGCCGTTCCCTCGGTCGCAAGCCCTGCACCGAAGCGCAGGAGTACCTTGCGGTGTTCCGCTTTGCCTATGAGCCGGGCACGCTGGAGGCCGTCAGCTACAAAAACAGCGTTGAAACGGGCCGCGACACGCTGGCAACCGCAAGCGAAACCGCCGCTTTGCGCCTGACGGCCGACAGCCCCGCCATCGCCGCGGACGGAAAAGACCTCTGCTTTGTGCAGATTCAGTGCGTTGACGCCGCCGGAAACCCGGTTCTTGCCGACCAGCGCGAAATCAAGGTGGAGCTGCTGGGCGGCGGCACACTGGCCGCGCTGGGCACCGCCGACCCCAAGCCCGACCGCCTGCTCCCCTTTGCCGGGCCGATTTGCCCGCTGTATGACGGTGCCGCTATGGCAATTATCCGCAGCGAGGGCGGTGCCAAGGGTGCGCTGCTGCGCGTGACGCTGGGCGAGCTGGTGGCCGAGCTGGGCATCGGCTTCACCCCTGTTGCTGCGCAGTCTCTGCCTGTGCATGAGGCTGCCCCCAGTGCCGCCGACCTGCCGCTGGGCACCCTGCTGGAAAACGAGAAAGCCCGCGCCGTGCTGGCAAAGGTGCTGGGACCGATGTTGGAAAGCCCGATGCTGGCCCAGATGAAGAGCATGAGCCTGAAGAAGCTGCTTTCGATGGGCGGTCAGACCCTGCCGCCGGAGGTGCTGCACGCACTGGATGCGGCGTGCGCCGAGGAATAAACAGGAGGAAAGCTATGCTGAAGGTTTCCAAAATTCTGATTGACCGGCAGGAAAACCCTGCCGCATTGAGTGAGCCGACGCCGTATCTGGGCTGGCAGCTCGAAAGCGACCGCCAGAACGTACACCAGACCGCTTACCAGATTTGTATCAGGGACGGCCTGATGCCCTTTTGGGACAGCGGGCGCATCACAGACAGTGAGAGTGCCGCCGTCCGCTATGCTGGCCCGCCGCTGAACGAGGAATGCCACTACACACTGGAGCTGACTGTCTGGGATAACCACGGCGAGTCCGCGCAGGGCAAGGCCGAATTTTCCACGGCACTGTTTGCGCCGCGCTTTCTCACCGCGCAGTGGATTACCCACACCCTGGCGGACAATCACAGCGAATGTCCTGTTTTTGTGCGACATTTTTCTGCCGAGCCTGTGCAGAAGGCAAGGCTGTATCTTTCCGCCTGCGGCATCTATACCGTGCGGCTGAACGGGCAGGAGGTCTCGCAGGACTGGTTTGCTCCCGGCTGGACCGAGTACGCAAGCCGCCTGCAATATCAGGTATATGACGTCACGGCGCTGATTCAGCCGGAAAACACGCTGGAAATCACCACCGCAAACGGCTGGTATGCCGGTTATTTGAACGGAACGCGGCAGGTGTACGGCAAGCAGACGGCCATCTTTGCCGAGCTTTCTCTCACCTGCATGGACAGCCACCGCGTCACGGTTGCCACCGATGTGCGCTGGCAGTGGTACCTTGGGCAGCACCGCGAGGCGGAGTTCTACCACGGTGAGCGCATCGACCGCACCGCTGTGCCAACTGCACCGCAGCCGGTTGTCCTTGCAGAAGATCTGAACGCCCATGCCCCGGCGCTGGTTCCCCAGGACTGCGGCCTGCACATGGACACCCAGCAGGTGTGCCTGCAGCTGGCCAACGGCAAGACCCTGACGATCGAGCAGGCCGGCGAGGCATTTGCCTTCAGCGCGCTGCCCAACACGGCGCAGCAGATCGAGGCCGCGCAGCACCTCTGCGAGCTGCCCGAAACCGGGC
>OMGH01001671.1_pt1 | contig 12899 bp, 9 predicted proteins | sample 1645841 | NCBI WGS metagenome assembly OMGH01 (sample SAMN00849584, study PRJEB25192) | human gut metagenome
CGTCAGCGTGGGCATCGGCCTGTTCGTGGCCTTCGTCGGCCTGCAGAATGCCAAGCTGATCGTCAACAGCGATTCCACGCTGGTCACCTACCAGCACTTCAAGGGCGCAACCTTCCACAGCGTGGGCGTGGGCGCCATCCTTGCTCTGCTGGGTGTGGTCATCACCGCCATCCTGCTGGTCAAAAGGGTCAAGGGCGGCATCCTGTACGGCATCCTGATCACTTGGCTGCTGGGCATCGTGTGCGAGCTGACCGGTATCTACGTCCCCGATGTGGATGCCGGTATGTACTCCGTCATCCTCCCCGCCCACAACGAGGTGGAGAACATCCCAAAAATGGCCCGGCGGCTGGCCGAGGTCCTCACCGCTGCCCACATCCGCTACGAGGTGCTCTTCGTCAACGATGGCTCCACCGACAACAGCTGGGACGTCATCCGCCAGACGGCGCAGGCGTACCCGCAGGTGCGGGGCATCCGGTTCTCCCGCGCTTTCGGCAAGGAGGCAGCCCTGTACGCCGGGCTGCAGGCCGCCCGTGGCGATTGCTGCGCCACGCTGGACTGTGACCTGCAGCACCCCGTGGAAACGATCCCCGAAATGTACCGGCTCTGGACCCAGGGCATTGAGGTCGTGGAGGGCGTCAAGCGCGAGCGCGGCACCGAAAGCGCCGCCCACCGCACCGCCGCCCGCTGGTTCTATGGGCTCATCAGCAAGGCGGCCAAGACCGACCTGCGCAGCAGCTCCGACTTCAAGCTGCTGGACCGCAAGGCCGTGCTCGTCCTGCTGAATCTGCCGGAGCGGAACACCTTCTACCGCGCCCTCTCGGCGTGGGTGGGCTTCCGCACGGCGCGGGTGGAGTTCGACGTCCAGCCCCGCACTGCCGGGCAGAGCAGCTGGTCTACCTTCAGCCTCATCCGCTACGCCATTTCCAGCCTGGCGTCCTTCACGTCGGCCCCGCTCTACCTCGTCATCCTGATGGGCTTTCTGATGTTGATTGCCACCCTTCTGGTGGGCGGTGAGGCGTTGTTCCGCTATTTTGCAGGCGAAGCGCTCGAAGGTTTTACCACGGTCATCCTGCTGCAGCTCTTCACCGGCACGCTGCTCATGTTCAGCCTCGGCATCATCGGCTACTACCTCGCCAAGATCTACGACGAAGTCAAACACCGCCCCCGCTATGTCATCGCCGAAACGCTGGACGACGCTCCGTAAAAAAGCAAAAATCCCCCGGTCAGCCGGGCCGCTCTCCGTTCAGAGCGTTCCAGCCGCCGGGGGATCTCTTATTTATCTTGTGTTACAGCGTCTCGATGCGGTCGAACAGGCCCGTTGCGCCTTCCACAGCCTCCTTGCTGCCAAAGGCCACGCGGGTGCCGTGCTGCATCGCGGTGCCCAGCTCTGCGGCCATGGCCTTCAGCGCGGCAGCGTCTACGCTGCACAGGGCCTTGCGGTCTGCGGCCAGCATCGCGTCGGTGATGCCGCAGAAGTACCGGCGGTCAAGGTCCCGCGCCTCTGCGCTGGGCTTCATGGGCTTGTCCATCTCGGAGACGGTGCCCACGATGGAATCCGTCAGGTCCTTTTCGGTGTACGCGCGGGCGGCCAGTTCTGCCGGGCCCTTTGCAAAGGTCTCGTAGCTTTCGGCCAGATGCGGGTCACGGTAGGTATACAGATACTCCGTCTCGGCGCGGGTCACCATGCCGGTGCCGTACGCGCCGCCCACCTCGCGGATGTGGTGCCACAGATACTCGTAGCTCATCACGCGGGCCAGCACCCGGCGCTCCGGCTTCCGCTCCTGCGGCCAGGTCAGGATGTCGTAGTTCACCCCGCCGTCGATGATAAAGGCTTCGTTCACCGGAGCCGTCAGCGCCTGAATATAGGGCCGGGCGGGCGAACGCATTCCCTCGGCAAAGGCACTGCCGGGCAGCAGGGCTTCCAGCTGCTTCCGGGCATCCTCGCTGCCGTGCAGACTGATGGTCAGGGCTGCGTGGTGCAGCACCTTTTCCCGCACGGCTTCCAGCTTCCGGCCCAGGTCGGCCCAGTCAGCCTGTTCCAGCAGCGCGCACAGGAAGTGATACCCTGTCACGCCGCTGCATGCCTCGCTCAGCGCATACTCCACCGAATAGTGACTCCCGGCGCGCACGGCGGCGTACTGGTTGCCCATCTGGAGGAACTGCTGCTCCATGTTCAGCTTCTGCTGGCTCAGCACACGGGCGAAGGCCGCTTCGGCCTTTGCGCCGGTCAACCGGGTCTCATACAGCCACTCGCCGCCGAGTTCCACAGCCTTTTCCAGACTGCGCTCCAGCAGGCTCATGTTCAGGGTGAGCTTTGCGTGGCAGGGGTTCCCCGCCTGCCGCCCGGTCCAGAAGCTGATGCAGGCCTGGCTGTCGCCCAGCCAGGTGCTGCGCAGGGTGTTCAGCTCGCGGGCCGTGTGGCGCGGAGTGTCCAGCTCGTCCAGCACATCGGTCAGCAGGTCGAGATACTGCACTTCTTCGGTGGTCAGCCCGCCGAGGTCGTAGTAGATGTTCAGATACAAACTGCCCTTGGAAGGATGGTGCAGCAGCTCCGCACCGGCCACGCTGCCCACGACGCCCTCGGCGCTGGGGCTGCCCTCGCCCAGGTCTGCCACCGTCAGCGGATGGTCCAGTGCCAGCTTGCCGTCGGTACGGGCCGGGGCTGCATCGGGTTCTTCCGCTTTGGGCAGGGTCGGCACCTGAATGACCTGCACCGGCGCAGCCGCGAACAGCTCCCGCAGCAGGTCGTTGAACCAGCCGGAGGCCATCTTCTCCCGCAGGGCAGCGAAGAGCTGGTCCGTGTGGAGCAGCAGGGTCGGGTCCCCGGCGTGGAGCCAGCCGGTCGCTGCATGGATGGCGTCCAGCACACCGTCGGGCAGGCTGCCCGGCCGCTCCAGCGAGGCGAACTCTGCCGCGTTCAGGCTGGCCAGCAGCAGATCTTCCGGGATGCCCTCGGCCAGGATGTCGTCCACGGCGCTCCGGACCCCGGCCGCAAACCGGCCTGCGGTCTCTTCGGTGGCACCGCGCAGCACCAGTTCCAGCGTGGGCTGCAACGTGCTGTCGTCAAAGCCGATGTCGATGTCGGCCCCCAGCTGCTGTTCCAGAAGCGCAGCCTTCAGCGGCGACTGGTTCGACCCCAGCAGCGCATCCAGCAGGATCTCCACGCCCAGCTGGCGTTCCCGGTCGGCAAATGCGCCGGTGTACCAGGCCAGCGCACACTGCACCTGGTCGGCCTCCGGCTTTTCGGTATAGTACGGAATGTTCACGCAGACGCCCGGCTGCTCGTCCTGCAGCGTCAGTCTGGGCTGGCTGGTGCCCTTGGGCATCCTGCTCAGGTAGTGTTCATCCAGGAAGGCCAGTTTTTCGGCCATATCCATCCTGCCGTACAGGGTCACACAGCAGTTGTCGGCGCTGTAATGGCGGCGGTACACCCGCTGGTACTTCTCATAGGTCAGCGCCGGGATGGAGGCCGGGTCGCCGCCGGACACAAAGCCGTAGGCCGTATCCGGGAACATCGCCCGCTCCAGCGCATCCTGCAATTGTGCATCCGGGGAGGCCAGCGCGCCCTGCATCTCGTTGTAGACGACGCCGCTCACGGTGCCGTCGGCATCGCGGTGCCAGCCCTCCTGCTCGAACACAGCCCGGTCCACCATGGCCAGCGGGCAGAACACCGCGTTCAGGTAGACGTCCATCAGGTTCCGGAAGTCGGTCTCGTTGGGGGTGGCGAAGGGGTAGACCGTCTTGTCCGGGAAGGTCATCGCGTTCAGGAAGGACGCCATGCTGCTCTTGAGCAGCTGCAAAAACGGCGAGGTCACCGGGTACTTTTCGCTGCCCGCCAGCACCGAGTGCTCCAGAATGTGGAACACACCCGTGTCATCCGATGGGAAGGTGCCGAAGCCGATGCCGAATGCCTTGTTCGCATCTTCGTTCTCCACCAGCAGGATGGTCGCACCGCTGACATCGTGGGTCAGCACGGTCAGGGTACCGTGCTGTTCGGGGCAGTCCTCGCAGCGCACGACGGTATAACCGGGATATTGCTTCATTGGGATTCTCCTTTTTCAAATGGATTTTTGTTTATTGTATCACGGTGCGCTGTAAGACGCAACAAACAATCAATACGGAGATGTTCTCTTTTGCGTGCGGCCCGCCAATAAAAATCGGCTCTGCTAAAAAATCGGAAAAGCGTCTGCGCCAACTGGCGCACCGCCCGATTTTTTGGCAGAGCCTTCTTCTTTGGGATTATCAAGGGCGAGCAGCCCTTGATTCGTGCCTCCCGTCCTTGCCGCGCTGAACACGCGGCATTTGCCTCGCAAACCGGACGTCGGCTTAAAAGCCCCGCAGGGGCTTTCATGGCTTCGCCACCGCCGAGCTTCTCAAAGCGGCTTTTCTGGTACTCTTTTGGCGCGCAAAAGAGTACATTACTCCGTAATCATGCCTTCTTTGCAAGACACCCGGAACAGCACAAAGCCCACAATAAACAGCACGATCAGCGAGCCGACGCCCACATTGGCGCTGCCGGTCAGCTGGCTGCCCACGCTGACGATCATGGTGCCCAGGAAGGATGCCCCCTTGCCGCAGATGTCGAACAGGCCGAAATACTCGCCCGACTTCTCCGGCGGGATGATCTTGGCAAAGTGGGAGCGGCTGAGCGCCTGCACACCGCCCTGGAACATGCCCACGACGAAGGCCAGCACCCAGAACTGCCACTGCTGGGTCAGGAAGAACGCAAACAGCGCGATGCCCGCATAGGCCGCGATGCAGACCGGGATGAGAGTGGTAGACGGATACTTCGCCGACAGCCGCCCGAAGATGAGCGCCGACGGGAACGCCACGATCTGAGTCACCAGCAGCGCCAGCAGCAGGCCGGTGGTGTCCAGCCCCAGCGCGGTGCCATAGGCCGTAGCCATGTCGATGATGGTGTAGACGCCGTCGATGTAGCAGAAGAACGCCAGCAGGAACCAGAACACCTGCTTGTCCTCATGCAGGTGGCGGAGCGTGTGGCCGATGCGGGCAAAGCTCTGCCGGATGGCGTGTTTCTCCACCTCCACATAATGCAGCTGCCGGTAGGTTTTCAGCAGGGGCAGGGTCATTGCCAGCCACCACGCCGCTGTGATGAAGAGCGCGATGTTCAGCGCCGTCATCTGGCTCAGGCCGATGGCCCCGGACCCCAGCACCAGCGCCAGGCAGACCACAAAGGGCACACAGCTGCCGATGTAGCCCCACGCATACCCGCGGGAGGAGACTACGTCCATCCGGTCTGGGGTGGTGACATCGCTCAGCATCGAATCATAGAACACCAGACTGCCGGAGAAGCCCACCTTCGCAAAGACGAAGATGAACAGGAAGGGCAGCCAGGTCTTGGCCAAGCCCATGGCGCAGCAGCCAGCCACACCCACCACCAGGCAGAGGATGAAGATGGGCTTTTTGAAGCCCCGCGTATCGGCCAGTGTGCCGAGGATGGGGCTCAGCACCGCCGTGATGATGGTCACAGCCGAGGCCGCATAGCCCCAGTATGCCAGATAGTCCACTGAGCTCAGGCCGCCCTCTTCCGCCAGAGCGTTGAAAAAGATGGGGATGAGCGTCGCCACCAGCAGCACAAAGGCTGAGTTGCCGACATCGTATAAGATCCACGCGCGTTCCAGCCCGGTCGGGCTGAATTTTTTGTTTTGTTCCATAGTCCCTCTCAATTCTCTCCAAAGGTGTGCTGATAAGCCGCATCCAGCGGCGCATCGGTGTCCAGCCCGGCCACGTACTCGTTGATGAGCCGTACCGCCAGCGGGATGGCGCTCTGGTACAGCGCATCCAGCTGCTTTCCGCTCTCGGCGCACTGCGGGTTCGGCTGCGGGTTCGCCACCAGCCCGTGCATGAACTCCCACTTGCCCGCTGCCCGGATGGCCGTCAGCACCACCCAGCGCTTGACCGGGTTCGAAGCCAGCAGCATCTTGTGTACGAAGACCATGCCGGTCATGGCCTGATAGACCTCATCCACCGTGACGCCCTCATAGAAGGGTGCCACCACATTCGCCCAGATGCGGCTGGGCTGGATGTGGCTGGCCGTCAGGTCGTGCAGCGGGTCGCGGCCCTCCCGGCGGAGCAGCTGGTTGTCGAACTCCGTCTCGATCTCGCAGTGGCTCACGCCGCTGGTGCGGACGTACTGCTCCACATAAGGGTGGCAGGTGCTGTCCAGCGCAAAATGGCAGATGTACCCCAGCGCATACACCAGCGCGGCATCCCGGTTTTTGGCGTTCCGGATCACGCCGCGCGCCCGTTCAAAAAAGACGGTGCCCGGCTGCTCGTGCATCGCATTGCCCAGCCGGTTCACCGGGTTGGACTGCAGCGCCTTATAGTAGAACAGCAGGTCCGGCCCATGAAGGCCTATATCGTACAGCGCACGGTACGGCTCGATCTTCTTCTGGAGCGCTTCCGGCAGCTGGGTCAGAACATCCGCGCCAAAGCAGCGGTGTGCATAGGTCGAAGGCATAAAAACTCCCCCTCATAAACTTTCATACAAGGTCAGTATACCAGAAACCGTTTCGTCTTACTACCCTTTCGGGTGTTATTTTGGTAAAATATTTGAGATATTTTTGAATTTTTCGGCAAAACAAAAAGACTGCCGCACCTTTCCATGCTCCGGGCACCGCCTCTGCGATGCCGGAATGAGGAATGCAGCAGTCTTTATTTGCGTTGTGGGTTTACTTCTCGTACCCCTTGGGCAGCTCGTTCTTGGGGTCGCGGTCCATCAGGGTGCGGACGGCTTCCGCCGCGCCCATGCCCTCGTTGACGATGGCGTTCACAGTCTGCACGATGGGCATTTCCACCTGATACCGCTCCGCCAGTTCCAGCGCGGCGGGCAGGGCGTTCATACCCTCGACCACCATGCCGACTTCCTTGACGGCCTGTTCCGGCGTCTCGCCCTTGCCGATGAGGATGCCGGCGCGGTTGTTGCGGCTGTGCATACTGGTCGCGGTGACGATGAGGTCGCCGATGCCCGCCAGACCCGCGAACGTGTGGACGTTGCAGCCCATGGCCACGCCCAGCCGGGCGATCTCCGCGATGCCGCGGGTGATGAGGGCGGCGCGGGCATTGTCCCCGTAGCCCAGGCCGGTGGAGATGCCCACACCCAGCGCGATGACGTTCTTCATGGCACCACTGAGCTCCACGCCCTTGATGTCCTCGTTGGTGTAGACGCGCATGACGCTGTTGGAGAACACCTCCTGCACGAACTGTGCCGCCTCCACGTCCGGGCTGGCCGAGACGATGGTGGTGGGCAGGTCGATGGCCACTTCTTCGGCGTGGGTGGGGCCGGACAGCGCCACCAGGTGCACCTTCTTCGGGCCGCCCTCCCGGCCCAGCTCATCGGCCAGAACCTCCGTCATGGTGTACAGGGTGTCCGGCTCGATGCCCTTGGCCACATCCACGATGATCTGCCCCTCGGCCACATAGGGCCGGGCCTTGGCAGCCGTGGAGCGCACGAAGACCGACGGCACCGCAAACAGCAGGATGTCCTTGTCCCGGCACACTTCCTCCACGCTCTTGGTAAAGCGCAGCTCCTCCGGGATCTTCATTCCGGGCAGATTGGGGTGCACACGGGTGCTCGACAGGGCGTCGATCTCCTTTTCGATGGCAGACCAGACCAGCACATCGTTCCCGCTCACGCACAGCATCCGTGCCAGAGCCATGCCCCAGGTGCCCGCACCCAGGATACCGATTTTCTGTTTCGTCACGTTCAAATCCTCCGAATCTGCCGCGCGGCTTTCGTCGCGGGCCTGTTGTGCGCCGCAGTGGGCGGCTCGTCTGGTCTCATTGTACACGAAACCGCCTGCAACGTCAACTCCTTGCCAGACTGCACAAAGTTAGCGCGTGTTTCCCCGCGATTTTAGGAATAACAGGGGATTTGCCCAAACGAATTGCGCCGATTGGAAAAACATGTTATAGTATTCTGGTAGGAATTATAGGATATTCCCTGCCCGAACGCTCCTTTTCAGGTCTCTCATCAAACCTCCGCAGGTTCTTTTTTCAGATAAGGAAGTTTTTTCAAATGCTCGAAGCCATTCTTTCCAACCGCACGGCCAGCGTTTTGTGGGAAGCGCTGCCCCGCATCCTGTCGGCGGGCCTCACCATGACCATCCCGCTGACCCTCATCTCCTTCAGCCTTGCCATGGTGCTGGCTGTGGTGGTGGCGCTGGTGCAGTACGCCAATGTGCCGGTGCTGCGTCAGCTGGCCCGGTTCTACATCTGGGTCATCCGCGGCACACCGCTGCTGGTGCAGCTGTTCATCATCTTCTACGGCCTGCCCAGCGTCGGCATCATGCTGGACGCATTCCCGGCGGCCGTCATCGCCTTTGCCATCAACGAGGGGGCCTACTGCGCCGAAACCATGCGCGGCGCGCTGGAAAGCGTGCCCCAGGGCCAGCTGGAAGCCGGTTACTGCGTGGGCATGACCTGGTGGCAGATCATGCGCCGCATCGTGCTGCCCCAGGCACTGCGCACGGCGGTGCCTGCCCTGTCCAACTCGCTCATCGGCATGATCAAGGACACCTCGCTGGCATCGAACATCACGGTCGCCGAACTGTTCATGGCCGGCCAGCGCGTTGCCGCCCGCACCTACATTTTTCTGCCCATCTACTGCGAGGTCGCCGTGGTCTATCTGCTGTTCTGCACGGTCGTCACCAAGCTGCAGAGTCTGTTGGAGCGTCAGCTGAACGCCCACGGCTTCCAGTGAGAAAGGGGGACGCATCATGGCCATGTTAGAGATCCAGAACATTCACAAATCCTTTCGCACCTATGACGAGAAACCGCATTTTCACATTGGGCCGTTCCCGCGCGGCCATGCCCGCCGGGTGATCCGCACACTGGACGTGCTCCGGGGCGTGGACCTGACCGTGGAAAAAGGCGACGTCGTTGCCATCCTCGGCCCCAGCGGTTCCGGCAAGACGACCCTTCTGCGCTGCCTGAACTTTCTGGAGCCCACCGACAGCGGCAGCCTGACCTTTGACGGCGAGACCTTCGACCTCAGCAGGATCTCCGGCGCCGACATCGCCCGCCTGCGCAAAAAGACGGCCTTCGTCTTCCAGAACTACAACCTGTTCCGGAACAAGACCGCCCTGCAAAATGTCACCGAAGGTCTGGTCGTGGCCCGTAAAATGCCCAAGGCAGAAGCGGACGCCATCGGCCGGAAGATGCTGGCAAAGGTCGGTCTGGCCGACCGGGCAGACGCCTATCCCCGCCAGCTTTCCGGCGGCCAGCAGCAGCGGGTGGCCATCGCCCGCGCCCTTGCCACCGACCCGGAGATCATCTACTTTGATGAGCCAACTTCGGCCCTGGACCCGGAGCTGACGGGCGAAGTGCTCTCGGTCATGCGCCAGCTGGCCGAGGAGGGGATGACCATGCTAGTCGTCACCCACGAGATGGGCTTTGCGCGGAACGTTTCTTCCAAGACCGTCTTCATGGAAAACGGCGTCGTCGTGGAGCAGGCCCCCTCGCAGGAGTTTTTTGCGAACCCGAAGGAGGAGCGCACCCGCGAATTTTTGCAGAAGATCTCGCAGCACGCATAATTTATCCGATTTGATCCTCTTACTTTCGAAAGGATATGATACCATGAAAAGAAGAACCTTTATCTCCCTGATGAGCGTTCTGGCTGCTGCCGGTGTGCTCACCCTGTCCGGCTGCTCTTCCAACGCGTCCAGTTCGAACAGCAATTCGAGTTCCAAGAGCGAATCCGCTGAGGCTGCTGACCAGCTTGCCGCCATCCAGGCCAGCGGCAAGCTCATCGTGGCACTGGAAGGTGCCTGGCAGCCCTGGAGCTACCACGACAAGAGCGACACCCTCGTCGGCTACGATGTCGAGGTCTCCCGCGCCATCGCCGAGAAGCTGGGCGTGGAGCCGGAATATGTCGAGAGTGACTGGGACAGCCTGTTCGCCGGTCTGGATGCAGGCCGCTATGACATGGTCTGCAACGGCGTCGAAGTCACCGACGAGCGCGCCCTGACCTACGACTTCACCACCCCCTACGGCTACATCCACACCGCCCTTGCCGTCAAGAAGGACAACGATACCATCCAGACCTTCGAAGACCTGAAGGGCAAGACCACCGCCAACAGCCTGGCCTCCACCTATATGGAGCTGGCCGAGAGCTACGGCGCTACTGTGCAGGGCATCGACACGCTGGAAGAAACCATCCAGCTGCTGACCGCCGGCCGCATCGACGCGACCCTGAACGCCGACGTCTCCTTCTACGACTATCTGAACGTCCATCCGGACGCCGACTTCAAGATCGTCGCCCAGACCGAGGAGTCCTCTCACGTGGCCATCCCCCTGCGCAAGGGCGATGCCAGCGCCACCCTGCTGGAAGCTATCAACAACGCCATCGACGAACTCCGCGCCGACGGCACCCTCAAGGAGCTGAGCGAAAAATACTTCGGTCAGGACATCTCCTCGGAAAATTAACATCACATCATCAAAAGAGGACGGCCCGCAGAGCGGGCCGTCCTCTTTTGCGTCAGGTATGAAAATGCTCGTAAATGCTCTTTGCCATCTGCTTCCCCACGCCGGGCGTGTTCTCCAGCTGTTCCGGTGTTGCTTCCCGGACTGCCCCCACGCTCTTGAACTGTGCCATCAGCGCTCTGGCCGTCTTCGGCCCGACGCCGGGCACCTCGGTCAGGGTGGAAGAATAGCTTTTTTTCTTCATCTGCTGCTTGCGGTAGGCGTTGGCAAAGCGGTGGGTCTCGTCCTGGATGGCCGTGATGAAGGTGAACGTTCCCCGGTTCATGTTGATGGCGATCTCCCGGCCCTCGCTGTCCACGATGGCGCGGGTACGGTGATGGTCGTCCTTCACCATGCCGTACAGCGGCACATCCGCCAGCCGGGTACCCGCCAGCGCCGCTTTGGCCGCACTGACCTGCCCCCTGCCGCCGTCCATCAGCAGCAGGTCCGGCTTCTGGCCGAAGTAGTTGTCGCTCGCCTGCCCATGCTCGGCCAGCAGCGCATATTTTTCGTACTCTGCCGCCCGCCGGGAGACCGTCTCCGCCAGTGAGGCGTAGTCATCGGTGCCCGCCACGGTCTGCATTTTGAACTTCCGGTAGCCCGCCTTGTAGGGCTTGCCGTCCCGGAAGGTGACCATGCCGCAGACGCTGGTGCCATCGCCCCAGTTGGAGATATCGTAGCTCTCGATGGTGCGGGGCGGCTTTGGCAGACCCAGCACCTGTGCCATCTCATCCAGCAGCTTTTCCTCGCGGGCATAGCGGCCGCTCTCCCGCGCCAGACGCTCCACGGCGTTGGTGTGGGCCATCTCGACCAGGTGCGCCTTGTCGCCCCGCTGGGGGACATACAGCTGCACCTCGCTCCCCCGCTTTTCGTTCAGGGCCTGCTGCAGTGCATCGCTGTCCGGCGGCAGCTCGTCCACCGCGATGACCTTTGGGATCTGTTCATCGTCCAGATAATAGCGGGGCAGGAACTCCTCCCGCACCGCCGCGATGTCGGCGGTATCGTGGAAGAGAAACTCGCGCTTGTCCGTCAGCCGCCCCTCGCGGAAGCGCAGGACTGCCGCACAGACGCTGCTGGGAGTCCCGGCCAGCGCCACCACGTCCATCTCCACATCCGGGTCCACGACCACCTTCTGGCCCGCCGTCACCTTGGTGATGGCGTTGATCTGATCCCGCAGCAGAGCCGCCGTCTCAAATTCCAGCCGGTCAGACGCTTCCTGCATCCGCTCGTTCAGCGTTTTCAGGATGTCCTTTTTGCCGTAGCGGATGAGGTGCACCGCGCTCTTGACGGCCTGATTATAGTTTTCGCAGCTGATCCTGCCGCTGCACACCGCCATGCACTTGCCGATGTGGGCATTCAGGCAGGGGCGCCCCTTGCCGCAGTCCTGTGGGAAGCGCTTATTGCACCGAGGCAGCAGAAAGGCATCCATCGCCGTTTCCGCCATCTGCCGGGCCGCAAAGCTGGAGGTGTACGGGCCGAGATACTCTGCGCCGTCGTCCTCCTTTTGCAGCGTGAAGGACAGACGCGGCCATGGCTCTTTCGTCACCTTGATATAGCTGTAGCCCTTGTCGTCCTTCAGCAGGATGTTATATTTTGGGGTGTGGGCCTTGATCTGGCTGGCTTCCAGCACCAGCGCCTCGAACTCGCTCTGGCAGACGATGACGTCGAACGCATAGGCGTGGGCGATCATCTGGCTGACCTTGTTGTCGTGGGGGACCCCCTCCCGGAAATACTGGCTCACCCGGATGCGCAGCCGCTTGGCCTTGCCGATATAGATGATGGTGTCGGTCTTATCCCGGATGATATACACACCGGGCAGCAGCGGCAGCATACAGGCTTTCTGGTAGAGTTCTGCTTTCGTCATTCTTCTTCGTCGTGCTCGTGGTTCTGTTTTTCTTCCCGGATGCGTCTGGCTTTCCGGATGTTATAACAGGCGCTGCCCATGCCCGCACCGGCCAGGATGGAGCACCACAGCTTCGGCTTTTCGCCGGTGAGGGCGGGCAGCAGCAGGTCTGCCGCCAGCAGCGCTGCAAACAGGCCGAAGAACACCTTCCAGATGGTGCCCTCCTCGCAGATGTCGTTCACTTTCTTCAGCAGCTTCGTTGTCGATCCTTTCACGGCACATGCCTCCTTCTTCTCATCCTACCAAAAAAGCGGCAGGAAATACTCCCACCGCTTCAAAAGATCAAAGGCTCGAATTACTCTGCAAAGCCAGACTCGACCAGCTTGATCAGGCCATCGACTGCAGCCTGCTCATCCGCGCCGTCCGCGATGATGCGGATGGTGGTACCGCCCACGATGCCCAGAGACAGAACGCCCAGCAGGCTCTTCGCGTTCACGCGGCGCTCCTCTTTCTCGACCCAGATGGAAGACTTGAACTCGTTAGCCTTCTGGATAAAGAAGGTAGCCGGACGAGC
>OMGH01001679.1_pt1 | contig 12861 bp, 3 predicted proteins | sample 1645841 | NCBI WGS metagenome assembly OMGH01 (sample SAMN00849584, study PRJEB25192) | human gut metagenome
AAGCCACAAATCACGCCTTTCGCTACATCGTTTAGATAAGAGTGATGGCGGAAAGGTTCACGGGCATGAACGTTAGAGAGATGCACTTCCACAAAAGGAATCGCCACCGCCAACAACGCATCTCGCAAAGCAATGCTGGTGTGGGTGAACGCTGCTGGGTTGATGATGATAAAATCCACGTTGCCAAAGGCTTGGTGAATGCGGTTTACAATTGGTTCCTCGCCGTTGGCTTGGAAATAATCTAGTTCATAACCACGTTTTGCCGCCTCATTTTGTAGGTGCGTTTCAATATCGGCAAGCGTTTGTGAGCCGTAAATTTGTGGCTCGCGTTTGCCCAACATATTGAGGTTAGGGCCATTTAATAGGAGGATTTTTTTCATGGTTTATTAAGCTCATCTATGCTTTTTTACTCTCTCCCCTTGTGGGAGAGAGACAGCTTGACGTCGCGTTCAGCGACGGCGAGTAGAGAGAGGAGAAAACGGAGAGAGAGGTAAAACCTGTGGATAACTATTTAATAATTATTGTATGGCTATGTATAGGCTGAAACTATAAATCAGAGAAAATTAACAAAAAATCTAATCAGATCTATTTTTTGATCCGTTTTCGGAGAGAGATAAAGATCTTTACAAATCTATTTTGGAGGGTAAATAGGTTCATTATTTTTTGAGTAGAATTCACTCCATTTTTGAGGTAAAAACAGCCAATGTAAATGGGAAAATTGAGAGAATTTACAAAACAATAAGCGGTCGAATTTCGCTTTTAAAATGTAAAAAAGTGTAAGATAACCTTGCTTTGGGATTATTTTATAGACTGAAATAATGGATTAAATTTTTATTATAATCATAAAACTCCTCCATTTTTTGTAAAGATTTTGTAAAGTTTTTAACGTGAAATGTATTTTTTGTTTATTTTTTTATATAATTTCACAAAGTTTTATGTATTTTTTGCATATTTTTAATATGTATCTTCATTGAACACAGTTTTACTTAAAATAAGGATTTTCTTATGAATAAGATTTATAACGTCGTTTGGAGTCATGCGACTCAATCTTGGGTGGTGGTTTCTGAATTAGCGAAAGCACACAAAAAGAAATCAAGCCATTCTTCTACTCAATCCTTTGTGGATGCAATTAGTCAAACCTTTACACTCTCCCTTGTTGCAGCCTTATTAGGCTCATCTCTTTCTGCGAATGCAGCAACCACTCTTAATGGCGGTCAAACTACTGGTGGTGGTACAACAGCAGTTGGTGCTGGTTCTGAGGCTAACGTTGAGGGGGCAACTGCAATTGGTGAAAATACTTACGCAAATGGTGTAGCAGCATTAGCCATCGGTGGTGCGAGTCGTCGTGAGTGGGCTGCTCAAGCAACAGCAAGATACACCGTTGCAGTAGGTGAGAAATCACGTGCGACTCATGAATTTGCCGTTGCTATGGGTAATAATGCTAAATCAGAGAATAATAATGCTATTTCTGTTGGTGTGAATGCTCATTCCAAAGGCCTAAGCAGTACTGCTATGGGGGCAAATGCCAAAGCGGGGGTGGTTTCAACTGATGTTTATGATGAAGCTACGAAAACAACTAAAACAGTTAATTTAACTGCTGAACAATCTGCGGTAGCGATTGGTAATGATTCAAGTGCGGAAACAGCAGCAGCAGTTGCGGTGGGTACGAAAGCGATTACGTTTGGTTCATTTGCGGTTGCAATTGGTACGGATGCTCATGCAGGTAAAAAAGGATTAGATGCAAATGCGGGTCAAATTGCAGTGGGTGTGGCAACAAGAGCTTATGGTGCTTATGCCACTGCAATTGGTCATGCGACAGAAGTGAATGCTGATTTTGGTTCGGCATTTGGTAAACGTGCAAATGCGAAAGGTGTAGCTTCAACTGCATTAGGTGTTTATGCGGAAGCAGAAGGTCATGGCTCTGTTGCCATTGGCGGCCCATCTTATGATAATACTATTGATAATAATGCGTCTGTAGATGATGCGGGTAAGGCAAAAAAAGCAGCTCGCACGACAGGCGAAGGTGCGGTTGCGGTGGGGGCATCGTCTTTAGCACATACGCGTGCAGTAGCGGTTGGTATTCAATCTAACGCAAATGGCGAGCGCTCAATTGCGGTGGGTCATAAATCTGAAGCAGCAACAGAATCTGTTTCAATGGGCTTTAACGCCAAAACCCAAGGCTCACCGCCACGAACTCCGGGTTCAGGGCAAGGGCACGGGCGATGCAGATGCGGTTGAATCTAACTTAGTAACCAACTCTGTGGCGATTGGTACAGGTGCGACTGCAACATCGAAAAATTCTATTGTGATTGGTAATGGTGCGAAAAGTATTCGTGCGGATAAGAGTTATAAAACAGGCGCAAATGCGATCGCAATTGGTGAAGGTGCAGACGCAAGCTATACCGACAGTATTGCGATGGGTACGAGTGCTGCTGTTGGTATGACAGAATCTGTTGCAATCGGTAATGGTGCAAAAGGTAATGTGAAAGCAAACGGTAATGGTAAAGCATCAACCGCAGTGGGTGCGAGAACCGAAGCAGAAGGCGATAATGCAACTGCTGTGGGTGTGCTCACTTATGCAACCGCAACTAATGCATCTGCCTTTGGTGTGAGTGCGAAAGCCCAAGGGGGAAACTCTGTTGCAATCGGTCATAATGCACAAGCATTATCTGGTGGCGATCAATACGATCTAAATGGGACAAAATATAGTAATAACGCATTAAGTTCAGTGGTGATTGGTGATAGTGCATTAACTCGTCAAAATCGTACCGTAACATTAGGTTATAAGTCCCAAACTCTCTTTACCAGTGCGGTGGCTATTGGTGATGCGGCATATGCAGATGCGGCACGTAGTATTTCTATTGGTCGTTCAAGTCGTAGCACGGGCGAAAATGCGGTGGCATTAGGTTCTGGAGACCAAAATGGTAATAGTCCAACCACAGCAAGTGGTGCACACTCTATTGCAGTGGGTTCTAATGCAAGAGCGGAACAAAGCAGCACCATTGCAATGGGTAAAGATGCTCAAGCAACGATTGAACAGGGTGTTGCTTTAGGTTCATCTTCTGTAACAACAGGACTAAGAAATGCACAAGCGTTCGATCCTGCAAACGGTCGTCGCAATTATTTTGAAGAAGCGAGAAACACTGGTCGTGCGGCACGTTCAACCATGGCTGGCGTTTCCGTAGGCAGTTCAACACAATCTCGTCAAATTAATAACGTGGCTGGCGGTACGGTTGATACCGATGCAGTGAACGTTGCTCAATTAAAAGCTGTTAACTTAAAAGTTGAAGGTAACACGACTGATTCTGCAGGTGCGGATGTTCGTTTAGTGTCAAACACCTTAAAAGTACAAGGTACGAATAATTCATTTATTACAACAAATGCACTTAACAATGAAATTAACATTTCAACCACGCAAGCGAGAACAACCGTAGATGACAAGGGCGTTGCGAGTGTTAACATCTCGAATAATAATCCAACCAACGGCTTAGTCACCGCAGCGGACATCATCAACACCATCAACCAAGCAGGTTGGAACATTCAAACTTCAGGCACAAACCTTGGCACAGGTAACCAAACTGGCAAGGCGAAGGTGTCTGCAGGAACAGATGTTTCTTTCCAAGCGGCAAATAACTTAACCGCAAAACGCACAGGCACAACCATTGAATATGGCTTGGCGAGCAATTTAACCAATATCAATTCTATTCAAGGTGCGGGCAGTAAAGTGAGTTTGACTGCTCAGGGGGTTGATGTTGGCGGTCAAAATATTACCAATTTAAAATCAGGCGGTACAACAGTTAATAATGCTGCCAATATTGGTGATGTGCAAAATATTTCAAAAACGAATGAGCTTCATATCAAACCTAACACCTATGCTGTTGGCACAGATGGTTCGGTAAGCTTGGCTTATGAGAATGGTAATAATCAACCTGTTGAAAATAAAACCACCAAAATTACGGGCATTGCACGTGCAGATGATTTGTGGTCGTTACAAGTGGATAAAAACGGCACGAAAACCGATGTGAATGCACAAAACAAAAAGGTTGCTCTTAAACAAGGTAAGAACGTTACGCTTGATGCTGCACCAGGTCAAATTACTATCAATGCGGATGACCAAGTTGAGAAAGTTGAAAAAGACGGTGGCGATAGTAACACAGACAACTTGATTACAGTAACATCAACTAATGCTGGCAAGGCGAATGCAACTTATAAATTAAATGTATCGAAAAGTGTGGTGAGATCTGCGGCTGCTTGGAACTTGAAAGATGGTAAAGACCCTGGCAATGGCCATGCGATTGCGGGTGGCGAGTCTGCGGTGTTTAAAAATGCAGATAACGATAATAACATTTTGGTTTCTCGTAACTTAAATGCGATTACTGTTGGCTTATCAAAAGCTTTAACAGGTATGACATCCATTGGTGGCAATGGCTCAACGATTACCTTTACCAATGCAGGTTTAGATGTGGGTAATAAGAATATTACTAACTTGGCATCGGGTGGAAATGTTGTTACTAACGCTGCCAATATTGGCGATGTAAACCGTATTGTGGGAGCTAACCAATGGGGCTTGCAAATTGATAATGGTTCAAGAACGGATGTTCCACCAGTTAACGGTAAAGTTGCGTTAAAACAAGGTAATGATATTAGTCTTGTAAAAACCCAAGACGGCGAGATTACCATCAATTCTACCGCAAAACTTCATACCAAAGGTAACTCAGCTGGTGTTGGACTTGTTTCATTATCAGATCAATCATTAACCGTAAAAGGTGCGGAGAATAGCTTTATTCGCACGTCTGCAGGTAATCAAGAAATTACGATTGAGACTAAACAAGGCTCAATTATTCCAGATTCTGCTGAATATTCAGGAATACCAAGTTTAGGTGGCGATGATGGCTTAGTGACTGCAAGCACAGTGGTCGATGCAATTCAAAAATCTGGTTGGATTGCAATTGGTGCGGGAAATGTAAACCTTAATAGTGACGGTACGCCAGGGCTTGCCTATAGAAACCTTATCAAGCCAGGAAATACTGTTACTTTCGAAGCGGGTAAAAACTTAACTGTAGTTCAGCCTAGCACGGGTGATGCTAAATTTACCTTTGCGTTAAACAGCAAGCTAGAAGGCATTACCCAAGTGGGTGGTAACGGCACAACCATTACATTTAATCAGGACGGCATCGGTTTAGGTGGCGATAATGCACCGAAGAAAATCACTGGCGTAGCGAATGGTACGGATGAGCATGATGCGGTGAACTTTGGGCAGTTGCAGAATATAATTGCCGCAAATGGTTCAACTGAAACAGTGAAGAAAGATGTTAACGTTGCGAATAACTTAGCTGCTGTTCGTGTTTCAAAAGGCTCAGAAGGCGCACCAAATGCAGAATATAGCGTTTCTGTGAAAACAGAAGACGTGAAAGATGCGGCACGTCAAGCGGTTATATTAACCCAAAATTCTACAGGCCCGATTAAGGTAACGGCGACACCGAACGAAACCACACATAACACAAACTATAGTGTGACATTTGATGGTGCAGAAGCGGCAAAATCTATTCCATTGAGCTATGCAGCGAATAATGAAACGGCGAAAACGGTAACGTTAGAGCAAGGGTTGAAATTCACGAACGGTACACGCACGGTGGCAATCGTTGAAAATGGTGGCGTGGTGAAATTCGATTTGAATCAAGCAACGGCAGATAAAATTGATAATGCTATCACTAACAACACAATTGCGTTAGGCGATGGCACCGATTTTACGAAAGCTCAAAACTTAACCGAAGAAAACGGTATTCGTTTTAATGTTGTGGGCGCGAATAATAGCGAAAATATTGTCACTAAAGCGAGCCTAGGTGGTAATAACATCAGCGTTGATTTATCAAGTGCGATGAAACAAACCATTAACAACAAAGCGAATAACACCTTAAATAACATTACGCCAGAAGGCGAGAAAGTGATCACAGGTTTAGGCACTGAGATCACCGCAGGCGATCGTATTAGTTTAGATGGTTCAACCACAGATGCAAATGGCAAACGCCACTATCGTATCAGCGCTGACAAACAAGTTGAAGCAGTTGAAGCAGCAGAACATAAAGCAAATGATGAAAACCTTGTGGAAGTCACGGTAACATCAGGTAAGAAAGGTGAAGCTAATGCGACTTATGCGGTTGGTGTATCGAAACAAGCGGTGCAAAATGCTGCAGCGTGGATCTTAAAAGATGGTAATGACACAGCAAGCACGGGCAAAACAATTTCTGGTGGTCAAGCGGTCGTAATTAAGAACGCAGATGCAAATGTGGCAGTAAAACGTACAGATAATGAGATCAGTGTAGGTTTAGCAAACACCTTAACTAACATCAACGCAATTGGTGGCAATAGTCAAACCATTAAGTTTGAAAATGAAGGCATCAATGTAGGCGGTGCACAGATAACTAATGTGAAATCAGGTGGTGATGGTCCAAATAATGCAGCGAATATCAGTGATGTAACGCGTATTTCTCAAGCGAACGATACTTTTATCAAGAAAGACACTTACGCAGTGAATGGCGACAATGAAGTGGTATTAAAATACGCGAACGCAGCGGGTGAGGTTGCAGGCGAAGCGAAAATCACAGGCGTTGCGAAAGCGAGCGATATTTGGTCATTACAAGCAAATGGTGCAGATGTTACACCGAACAATAAGAAAGTGAATCTTGTTCAAGGGGATAACATTTCGATTACATCAAAAGATGGCACAGTGACCATTTCAAGCAAGTTCAATGCAGCTGATGCGGCGAAAAATGACTTACGTTTGGTACAAAATCAAGCGGAAGGCTCAAATGGTAAATACGCAGTAAGCGACGCAGGCGAAGTGACCTTAACGGTTCAAGATGGCAATGGTGGTAACAAATCTAATGTTGTGATCGGTGGTATTGCGAAAAATGATTTGAGCAATATTACGACCACAGGCGAAAGCAAAGTTAAAAATCTTGCTGCATGGAAAATCCAAGCCAATGATGCGGTAGAACAAACAGTTGCTGGTGGCGATACGGTTAAACTCAAAAATGGTCAAAACATTGAAATTACCAATGAGAACAAAGTCTTTACGGTAAAAACAGCCGATAATTTAACCGCATCTAGCTTAACAACAGGTAACACTGCTGTGACGAATAGCGGTGTGACAGTGACTAATACTGCTGATCCTTCGAAATCAGTGCATTTAACTGTATCAGGCTTAAACAACGGTGGTAACAAAATTACTAACGTTGAGAGAGGTACAGAAAGCAGCGATGCGGTCAATAAAGGTCAGTTAGATGAGATTGGAGACAATGTTATCTCATTGGGTGCGGATGGAAATACTGCAACGCAAACGCAAACATTACGTCAAGCAGGTGGCATTAAGTTTAATGTATTAGGTGGTTCGAACATTACGACAGCGGGTGCGGGTAATAACGTAACCGTGACTTTAGCGAATGCGTTAACAGGCATGACCTCGATAGCGGGCAATGGCACAACGGTAAGCTGGACAGGGGAAGGCTTAAACCTTGGCGATGGCAGTAAACAAATTAAAGGTATCGCGAAAGGTACGCAAGACAATGATGCGGTAAACGTAGCGCAATTGAATGCGGTATCAACGCAACTGAACAACACGGTGAAATTGGGTGGTAACACTGGTGTGACAAAAGAACAAACCTTGTCACAAGCGGGTGGAATCCAATTTAATGTTGTAGGTGCAGAGAACGGTAAGAACATCGTAACGAACGCAACGGGTACAGATGGCAATGTGACGGTTGATTTATCGGATGAGATGAAAACAACGATTAATAACAAAGCGAATACAAACTTAGACAATATTACAACTGACGGTAAGAAAGTGATTACTGGGTTGGGTACGGTGTTGGAAGCAGGCGATCGCATTACGTTGGATGATTCAAAATCGGATAAAGAGACAGGTAAGAAAGTCTATAAAGTCAGCGCGGCAGAGCAAGTTGAGAAAGTGGTGAAGAAAGCGGGGGATGACAATATCCTTGAGTATGAAGCACCGAATGCAGGTCAAGCGAATGCGACTTATACGTTAGGCGTATCGAAAGCGAAAGTGGCTGATATTGCGAAAGAGGCATCAGCTTGGAACCTTCAAGTGAATGCAGGTAATGCAGAGAAAGTGGAAGGTGGTGATACAGTTAAATTCGTGAACGGTACAAACATTGCGGTCACGAATACAGGTAAAGAAATCACTATCGGCACTAACCCGAACTTAACGGCGACCAGCTTAGAGACAGGTGATACGAGAGTGGAAACCGGTGGCATCACGATTAAGAATGGTGCGAACGGTAATGCGACAGTATCGTTAACCAAAGCGGGCTTAAACAACGGTGGTAACAAAATTACTAACGTTGAGAGAGGTACAGAAAGCAGCGATGCGGTCAATAAAGGTCAGTTAGATGAGATTGGAGACAATGTTATCTCATTGGGTGCGGATGGAAATACTGCAACGCAAACGCAAACATTACGTCAAGCAGGTGGCATTAAGTTTGAAGTGAAAGGTAGTAAAAACATTACTACTAAAGCGGAGGGCACAAGTGTAGCGATTGATTTATCAGATGAAGCGAAAGCGACATTAGCGCACAAATATAGTGTAGAAGGCGTGGGTAACAACGTACACGTTGATACAGATACTACGGATAAAGCGAATACGAAGTTCAAAGTATCGGTGGATAAAACGAAACTAGAAGCGGGAGTGAATACAACAGTAACTGGTGATGGCATTACTAATGCATTCCAGGTAAATGTTGCAGGTAACTTAAGTGGTATTACTTCTATTACAAACAATACAGGTTCAGGCAAAGTGAGCTTTGCAGAGAACGGTGTGGTGAGTGTAGAAGGCGATAAGTCAATTTCACTTGATGGTAAAACAGGGGTGATTACGGGCTTAACCAACACGACTTTAGATGTAGCTGGTTTTGGTCAATCAACGCGTGCAGCGACAGAAGAGCAATTAAAAGCGCTTTCTGATAAAGCGAAAACAACCGTTTCTGTGAATAATGAGGGTAAAGATGAGAATAAAAATCTCGCTTTAACTGAAAAAACGGAACAAGATGGTCACACAAATTACGATATTAAACTTGCTGATAAAGTAACTTTAGGCAAGGATAATAATAAAGTGGTTGTGAATGGTGAAAATGGTTCCATTGTTGTGGGTGGTAATGCTGAAAAAGCTGTAACCATCAATGGCACAGAAGGCACTGTAACTAACTTGTCTAACCGTACTTGGGAAATTGGTAAAACAGAAGCTGTGAAAGGTCGTGCTGCAACAGAAGATCAGTTAAAAGCGCTTGATACTGTGATTAACGGTGGATTGAATTTTGCGACGCAAACTGCGAATGTGGTTATCAACAGAAAACTTGGTGATACCTTAGAGATTGTTGGTGGCAATGCAGAAGCAGAGGTAAAAGCTGAAGATTACACTGGTGCGAACATTAGAACCTTTAGTGAAAATAACAAAGTTGTTATTCGTATGGCTAAAAATGTGAACTTAACCGATAAAGGTTCTGTTAATGTGGGCAATACGGTTGTGAATAACGATGGTGTTGAAATTAAACGTCCTGCAGGCGATAAAGCTGAAGCAACAGTTGTAACCTTAACAGGCAATGGTTTGAACAATGGTGGTAATACGATTACCAATGTGAAAGCGGGCGAGAAAGACACTGATGTGGTAAATGTATCGCAATTAAATGCGAAAGCTGCAGCTGCGAAAACAACCGTTTCTGTGAATGGTGAAGATAAAGATGCGAACAAAAATCTTGTCTTAACCGAAAGTAAGGCTACGGATGGTCACACTAACTATGATGTGAAACTTGCGAATAAAGTGACATTAGGCACTGATACAACAAAACAAGTGATTCTGGATGGTACAGCAGGCTCGATTACTGCAGGCTCTGGTAATAATGTTGTGATTGTTGATGGATCTAAAGCATTAATTCGTGTAGGTAATGGCACAAATCGCGTTTCAATTGATGGTGCAAGCGGTCATATTACTGGCCTAGCTAACCGTGAATGGGTTGTTGGTGAAACGACAGCGGTAAGCGGGCGTGCGGCAACTGAAGATCAATTGAAATCGGTAAGCGATAAAGTGAATGTTGTTGCAAGCAACACAATCAAATTAAGTGGTGATAAAGGCTCTGTAACAGACGTGCAACGTCTTGATCAAAAAAATGGTATTAACTTCAGCGTAGTTGGTGATAATAAATATATCGAAACGAAAGCAGAAGGTAGCAAAGTTGCTGTTGGTTTAACCGAAGATATTAAAGGTAAGATCGATAATGCTGCAAATAACAACCTAACTAATATTACTAACGAAGGTAAAAAAGAGATTACTAAGTTAGGTACTATTGTGGAAGGTAGTGATAGTGTAAGCGTAAGTGTATCTAAAGAAGACAAAGATACAGGACAAAAAACTTACAAAGTTGATCTTAAACCTGTAGTGGCTATTGGAGATAGCAATAAAGTGACTATCAATGGTACTACAGGTAATGTCGGTGGATTAACCAATAAAACTTGGAATCCAGATCAGATCACAAGTGGTCAAGCAGCGACGGAAGATCAGTTGAAAGTCGTTCACAATGAAGTGAAAGATGTGATGAACAAAGGCTTAACTTTCAAAGCTCAAGACAATTCATCAGTAACCAAAAAATTAGGCGATACGCTTGATGTTGTGGGCGAAAATGGCATTACTACTGTGGTTTCAACTGATAACAAGTTAGTGGTTAAATTAGGCAATAACTTGAACATTGGTGAGAAAGCGAAAAACGGTAAAGAGGGTGTCGATGGCTCTATCGGTGTAAATGGTAAAGACGGCAGTGCAGTTGTGATTAACGGCAAAGACGGCTCTATCGGCTTGAATGGTAAAGATGGTAAAAATGGCATTACCATTAAAGGTGCTGATGGTAAAGTGGGTGTGGATGGTAAAGATGGTACAACACGTATCGTTTATACTGAAAACAATAAAACTCACGAAGTTGCGACTACAGAAGATGGTATGAAGTTCGGTGGTGACAAAGGTACAACAGTTTCACGTAAATTGAATTCTCAATTGAATGTGAAAGGTGGTGCGAAAGGTGAGCTAACTGAAAATAACATCGCTGTTGTTGCAGATGGCAATGATACGCTCAACGTGAAATTGGCGAAAGACGTTGATCTTGGTGATAAAGGTTCTGTGAAAATAGGCAAAACTGTGATTAACGAGAATGGCGTAACTATTGGTTTAGACAAAAAAACCGCAGTTAAATTAACTGAAGAAGGTCTAAATAATGGTGGTCGACGCGTAACTAATATTGCAGAAGGTAAAGAGAATACAGATGCAGTAAGCGTAAGCCAATTACGTAGAACGAACCAAGCGGTTATCAATAATGCTCACAATATTGCACGCTTAGATAATAAGATCGATAATGTAGATCGTAACTTACGTGCAGGTATTGCAGGTGCTTTAGCAACAGGTGGCTTATATCAAGCAGCTCAACCAGGTAAATCAATGATTTCAGCGGGGGCTGGTACTTATAAAGGCCAAAATGCTGTCGCGGTAGGTTATTCTCGAATTTCTGACAACGGTAAAATCGGTGTGAAATTCAGTGTGAATAGTAATACTCGTGGTGATAAAGGTGCTGCTGCAAGCGTGGGTTACCAATGGTAATTGTGAATTTGTAGTGAATAAAAAAGTCGGCAGAAATGCCGACTTTTTCTTTTTTATTGTTATCTCGATTATGCTCTCTTTTATTTGGCAATAAAAAAGGGCATATTGAATACGCCCTAGATGAGATTTATCAGAAATTAGAAACTCGCAGCAATGCGATCTAACTCTGCTTTTGCAGATTGTTGTGCTTTTTCTACCGCTTCAGGACCATAACCAATCCCTTCCGCATAGACAAATTCTACCTCAGTAATACCGATAAAATTTAACACCGTTTGCATATAAAGTTTTGCTAAATCAGTTGGGCTATCTTTGTAAATGCCGCCATGAGCTAAAATAACAATCGCTTTTTTGCCCGTGATTAAACCTTCAGGGCCATTTGCCGTATAACGGAAAGTTACACCTGCACGGTTGAGGTAATCAATGTATGTTTTAAGTTGAGCAGGGATGCCTAAGTTATACATCGGCACACCAAAAACTAACACATCGCTATTGTTTACTTCGCCAATAAGCTGGTTTGAAAGTTCAAGTGCTTTTTGTTGTGCTTCGGTTTTCGGTTCACCACGTGTGCCTGCTGCGGCATCTAAGTTGTAGTAAGGAAGTGGGTTTGCACCGAAATCGTATTCAGTGATGTTCGCGGTAATTTTAGATTTTAAGTAGTCGACAAGTTGGCTTGATTGTGAGTTATTTGCCAAGATGCTTGATTTGATGACTAAAACATTTTCCATTGTGGGCAAACGGAAGCAATTACATTTTTTCAAGCGAATAATTCAACTTCATTACACTTTTTCAAACGAATATAACCCATTTCTCTACACTTTTTCAAGCGAATCGAGTGTATATCTACAAAAGTTTTCTGGCTCTATAACCGTTTTTCTACTGTAAATCAACCTCTTTGGAAGAAAAAGTCCACGCAAACCACAGAAATCCCAAGAAAACCACTACCTTTGTATTCAACAAGCGTTCTGTAACATACCTGCGGAAATATCCTATCACTCAATACATTGTATCTGATAGCGGACATTCCACAAAAAGGCTGAAAGAAGGCGGTACAACACGTATATGCAAAGCTATGAAATACAACGATTAGCATTTGTCCCCACATTCTGTGTATTTGTCAAAACAGAGGTTGTACCGATTAAAATGAATGGTCACTGATAATCAGTGATGTAAATATGCTGCATCGGCAAATGACAAATATTTAAATA
>OMGH01001681.1_pt1 | contig 12849 bp, 10 predicted proteins | sample 1645841 | NCBI WGS metagenome assembly OMGH01 (sample SAMN00849584, study PRJEB25192) | human gut metagenome
GCGAGGACGCCGCCGACCGCCGCGCCGCCGTGTCCCGGGTACTGACCGAGGCCGGGTGCACTGTGCTGGCACTTGCCGCCGAGAACCGCAGCCTTGAGGAGGTATTCCTTGCGCTGACCGAAAAAAAGCCGGAGCAGGAAGCCCCGGCAGAAGGGGAGGAGAACTGAGATGCTTGCCATCTTTAAACGAGAACTCCGCAGCTGCTTTCACGGCATGATCGGTGCGGTGCTTACCGCCTTTATGCTGGCGGCTACGGCTATCTATTTTGTGGCGCTGAATCTGGGCTACGGCCTGCCGGATTTTGGCTACTACACGCTGTACCGCACCATTTTTGTGCTGCTGCTCTACATTCCGGTGCTCACCATGCGCTCCTTTGCCGAGGAACGCCACAGTCGCACCGACCAGCTGCTGCTCACAAGCCCGGTGTCGGTGGGCGGCATCGTACTGGGCAAATATTTTGCCCTTTGCGTCATTTTTGCGCTGCCCTGCCTTGTGGATGCGGGCATGATCCTTGTGCTGAAGGTGCTGGGCGCTACCGGCACCAGCACGCTGGCCAACTTTTCCGCGCTGCTGTGCTATTACCTCATGGGCTGCGCGGCCATTGCCATCGGGGTGTTCCTGTCCAGCCTGACCGAAAACCAGATCATCGCGGCGGTGGCCGGAGCGGCGGCGCTGCTGCTGGCCTATCTGATGCCCAGTCTGCGCAGGATGTTCACCACCGGCAGTGCCGTGGCGCTGGCGTTGTTCACCGCACTGGCCGCGGTGCTCAGTGTGGTGGCGGGCCTGCGCAGCCGCAGCTTCACGCTGGGGTGTTTGACCTTTGCCGGGTGCTGTGCGGCGCTCACGGTGTTGTTCCTGCTGCGCAGCAGCTGGCTGACCGAGGGCTTCAGCGCCGTGCTGAGCGCACTGTGCCTGTTTGCTCCCTTTGAGGAATTCGTCAACAGCAATTTTTCCATCCCCACACTGGTGTACTATCTCACCGTGACGGTGCTGTTCCTGTTCTTTACCGTGCAGGAACTGGAAAAACGCCGCTGGAACTGAGGGGAGGGCAGAACAATGAAAAACAGAAAGAACCGGCCGGTCAACGGCAAGGTGTTCCGCAGTGGGGTGTACTCCACCGCCATTCTGGCGGCTGCCATCCTGCTGGCGGTGCTGGTCAATCTGGTGGTGCGGGCACTTCCGTCCAAATACACGGAGTTTGACCTTTCGGAGGCCAAAATGTACACCCTGGGCGACAGCTCGGTGCAGCTGGCACAAAGCCTGCAGCAGGATGTGACCATTTACTATCTATGTGAGACGGGCAGCGAAGATGCCATCATCACGAAGCTGTTGGACCATTACGCCGCCGAAAGCAGCCATATCCATTGGGAGCAGAAGGACCCGACCCTTTACCCCACCTTTGCGGCGCAGTACGGGGCCGAAAATGCATCCACCGGAAGCCTGATCGTGACCAGCGGGGAGGACAGCGTGGTGCTGGATGCCGCCGATCTGTACGAGTATGACTACTCCGACTATTACACCACCGGCAGTGCCAATGTGACCTTTGGCGGCGAGAAGCAGGTCACAGCCGCCATCTATAAACTCACCAGCGGCGACGCCCGGGTGGCCTACTATACCACGAACCATGGGGAACAGGCCCTGACCAGCTCCCTCACCGAGGCGCTGAACGCCCAGAACATCACCCTGCAGCCGCTGGACCTGCTGACCAGCGAGATCCCGGAGGACTGCAGCCTGCTGATCATCAACGCACCCACGTCGGATCTTGCGTCGGATGACGGACTGGTGGACGAGGCGTCCATGCTGCAGAACTACCTGAACGAGGGCGGCAAGATGCTGCTGACCACCAACATCTACGACGAGACCCCCAATCTGGACGCCCTGATGGCAGAGTTCGGCCTGTCGCGGGAGCCGGGCATCGTGGTGGAAGGTGATTCCGGCCATTCGCTGTACGGCTACCCGTACTCCCTGTTCCCGGATTACGGCGCCACGGAGGAGAGCACGGCCCTGAACGGCGTGAACAAGGACACCCATGTGATGCTTACAGCAAGCAGGACGTCAACAACGCCGCAACCACCGAAAAGGAGAGCGGCGACACCGACGGCCCCTTTACACTGGCCGCCTGGGCATGCAACGACAACACCGGAGCGGAAGTGATCTGGATCGGCTGCCCGAATGTGGACAACGAACAGGTGTATCAGTCCATTCCCGGCAACCGCACCTTCCTGCAGGGCTGCGCCGTTTCGCTGGCCGGGGATGACAGCGGTCTGCTCATCGACACCAAGGCGCTGGAAGCCGAGCCTATCACGGTGGCAGCTTCGCAGGCCACGACCCTGGGGTTGGTATTGGTGTTCATTCTGCCTGCCGCCGTGCTCGTAGCCGGTGCCGTGGTGGTGCTGCTGCGCCGCCGTCGATAAGGAGGCTGCCATGAACGCAAAACGACGCACCCTTGCGGTGCTTGCGGCGGTGATCGCAGTGCTGGGGCTGGCGCTCTGGGCCCTGAACCGCAGCACTGCCGCAGAGAAAGCCGCTTCCAGTGCGGCGGCCGATGGTACCATCCCGCTGTGCTCTTTCTCTACCGCTGACCTGAGCCGCATCACCTACACCTACAACGGGCAGACCCTCACGCTGGACGATGCGGACGGCAGCTGGACGCTGGCGGAGGACCCGGACTACCATCTGGACGAGAGCGCCTGCAATACCATGGTCACAGCACTTTCGTCCCTCCATGCAAAGCGGCAGCTGGACGCGCAGGCCGGGGAGGACTACGGCCTTGACGCGCCGGAGTTGACTGTAACGGTCACGGCGGCCGGGCAGACCACCACCCTGACCTTTGGCAGCAGCAACACCGTCACCGGCGACCGCTATGTGCAGAAGGACGGAGACACCGCCCTGTATACCGTGGACGCCAGCCGGACGGCCTGCTTTGCCTGCGATAAGGCCGGGCTGTTCGGCAGCTTCAGCCCGGCGGGCTTTGCCGCGTCGGATGTGGAGCAGGTGACGTATACGCTGGCCAGCGGGGAAAAAGTCTCGCTGACTGCCGGTTCCGAGCTGGCAGAGGACGGAGACGAAGCGGATTCGGCTTCCTACGAGACGGTGTGGCGCTTTGCCGGAGATGCCGACACGGACCTGGATCAGGACAAGGTGCAGAGCATGCTCTCGGCCCTGAGCAGCTATGTGTCCGGCCAGATCACCCCCGCCGACGGCGCGGACCCGGCGGCCTGCGGCTTTGATGCCCCGTTGGCCGTGGTACAGGTGACCACGGCCGACGGAACAAAGACCCTCACCTATGCCAGCGGCACCGAGGGGGATTACCTGATGGTGGAAGGCGATGATTCCATCTATGCAGTGGACGGCAGCATCGTGCAGGCCGTGACCCGGACGGCCGACGCGCTGACAGCGGCCTGAACGGCGAAAAAAATCCATCCTGCGCCCGGCGAAAAAACCGCTGCGGCGCAGGATTTTTTTATGGTCTCTGTAAAGTTTCGGCAAACCTCGACAGAGTGATTGACATTTGCCCCCGGATTGTTTATGATAAGCCATGACAGGGCAGAATAACTGCGCAATATTACGGTCGTCATGGATGTTGTGCAGGGCTGGGTCACCCTGATGCGGGAGAAGGATGGGGCACGGGCCCTGTCTTTTTTCGTATCTGAGTTATAAGGAGGATATTGTAAAAAATGGACAACTCGGTGATCGTTTCACTGCGGGATATCGTGGTGGAATTTGATGGTCAGCGCATTCTGGATGGGCTGAACCTCGACATCCATGACAAAGAGTTTGTGACGCTGCTGGGCTCCTCCGGCTGCGGCAAAACCACCACCCTTCGCCTGATCGCAGGCTTTCTGGAGCCAAACTCCGGCAAGGTGCTGCTCAAGGGCCAGGACATTACCGGTGTGCCGCCCTACAAACGCCCGGTGAATACCGTTTTCCAGAAGTACGCGCTGTTCCCGCACCTGAACGTGTTCGAGAACGTGGCCTTCGGCCTGCGCCTGAAGAAGATGGACGAAGAGACCATCCGCCGCAAGGTGCGCAACATGCTGGAGGTCGTGGGCCTGAAGGGCTTTGAGCGCCGCAGCATCAGCCAGATGTCCGGCGGCCAGCAGCAGCGCGTGGCCATCGCCCGCAGCCTGGTCAATGAGCCGGAGATCCTGCTTCTCGACGAGCCTCTGGGCGCCCTGGACCTCAAGCTGCGCAAGGAGATGCAGCTGGAGCTCAAGCGCCTGCAGCGCGAGATGAACATCACCTTCATCTACGTCACCCACGATCAGGAAGAGGCCCTGACCATGTCCGACACCGTCGTCGTCATGAACGGCGGCAAGGTGCAGCAGATCGGCACCCCCGAGGACATCTACAACGAGCCAAAGAACGCCTTTGTTGCCGACTTCATCGGCGACTCCAACATCGTGGACGGCGTGATGCACCGTGATTTCCTCGTCTCCTTCTCGGGCGTCGAGTTCCCCTGTGTGGACCGCGGCTTTGCCCGGGAGGAGAGCGTACAGGTGGTCGTCCGCCCCGAAGATATTGAAGTGGTCTCTCCGGTGGAAGGCCAGCTGGTGGGCGTCGTCAATGACGTCATCTTCAAGGGCGTCCACTTCGAGATGCATGTGGAGTGCGAGGGCCGCGAGTGGCTCATCCATTCCACCCGCGCCTGCACGCCCGGTGAGACCATCGGTATGCGCATCGGCCCCAACGAGATCCATATCATGTCGCGTTCGGAGGGGTGAGGCCGCATGAAGATTTACGATAAGAAACTGGCCTATCCGTACTTTGTATGGATGGTGCTGTTCACGGTGGTGCCGTTGTTCATCGTGGTGTATTACGCCCTCACCGACTCCACCGGCAGCTTTACGCTGGACAATCTGGTGACCGTCAGCGGCTATGGCTCGGTGTTCGCCCGCAGCCTGCTGCTGGCCCTCATCTCCACCGTCGTCTGCCTCATCATCGCGTTCCCGGTGGGCTATTTCCTCTCCCGGCTGCGCGTCAACAAGCAGCACATCATGCTGATGCTGGTGATGCTGCCCATGTGGATGAACTTTCTGCTCCGTACCTACGCATGGATGGGTCTGCTGAGCATCAACGGCCCTGTGAATGCCGTTTTGGGCGTCTTCGGCCTCGGACCCTACAACATGCTGAATACCTCCGGCGCTGTGGTGCTGGGCATGGTGTACAACTATGTGCCGTATATGATCCTGCCCCTCTACACCAGCATGACCAAAATCGACCAGAGCATCGTGGAGGCGGCGCAGGACCTGGGCGCTTCCACCACCAAGACTCTGTTCCGGGTGCTCATCCCCATGAGCATCCCCGGCATCAGCACCGGCATCACGATGGTGTTCGTCCCGGCGGTGTCCACCTTTGTCATCAGCCGTATGCTGGGCGGCGGTTCCAACCTGCTCATCGGCGATTTGATCGAGATGCAGTTCCTCGGCAACAGCTACAACCTCAATGTCGGCTCTGCCATGAGCCTCGTGCTGATGGTCATCGTGCTGCTCTGCATGAGCTTTACGTCCAGCTTCGACGAGGATGAGATGGAGGGTGTGTCCTGATGAAAACGAAACATCTGCGTCTGATGCAGCGCGCCTACGTCATCCTGTTCTTCTGCTTCATGTACCTGCCCATCGCGTACATGGTCGTGTTCAGCTTCAACCAGAGCAAGGGCTACGCCCTCTTTACCGGCTTTACCTTTAAGTGGTACACCAGCCTGCTCCACAACGAGTCCATCCTGCACGCGCTGTGGGTGTCGCTGTATCTGGCACTGTTCTCGGCGGTCATCGCCACCGTGCTGGGGACTGCGGCGTCTCTGGGCATCGCTTCCATGGGGCGCAAGAGCCGCCTGCTGGTGACGAATATCACCTATATCACCACGGTCAACCCCGAGATCATCACCGGTATCTCCCTGATGATGCTCTTTGTGGCATACCAGCGCTTTGCGTCTGAGCTGGACTTCCTGCCCGACAACATCATGGGCTTTCCCACGCTGCTCATCGCCCATATCGCGTTCAACGTGCCGTATGTCATCTTCAATGTCACACCCAAGCTCAAACAGCTGGACATCAAGCTGTTTGAGGCGGCGCTGGACCTCGGCTGTGACCCCCGGCAAGCATTTTTCAAGGTCATCCTGCCCGAAATCAGCCCGGCCATCCTGTCGGGCTTCCTTATCAGCCTGACCTACTCCATCGACGACTTCATGATCTCCTACTTCAACTGCGGTACGGTGGAGACACTGCCCATCGCCATCTACTCCATGACCCGCAAGAAGGTCAGCCCGGAGATCTACGCGCTGTCCACCATCATGTTCGTGGTCATTCTGAGCATCATCCTCATCTCCAACGCCATGGAGAGCCGCGGTTACCGCCGCGACCAGCGCGCACTGAGAGGGGGAGATGTCAAATGAAGCGTTTCGTCATTCTTCTGCTGACGGCTGTGCTGGCGCTGACCATGCCGCTGTCAGCTCTGGCCGCAGGACAGATCGAGGTCACGGAGGACATTTCCGTCTCGGATGACTACGACTGGACCCGCTTCAAGGGCCAGAATGTCACCCTGAATGTCTACAACTGGGGCGAGTATATCTCCAACGGTTCCGACGACAGCGTGGACGTGGTGGCGGCCTTTGAAAAGCTGACCGGCATCAAGGTCAACTATACCACCTTCGACTCCAATGAGTCCCTCTACGCCAAGCTGAAGTCCGGCGCGGCCAACTACGATGTCATCATTCCGTCGGACTACATGGTCGCAAAGATGATAAGCGAAGGGATGCTGATGCCGCTGGACTACAGCAACATCCCGAACTTCCAGAACATCGACGAGGAGTACCGCAACGGGGACTATGACCCTGAGAATGCCTACACCGTGCCTTACACCCTCTGCACCACTGGCATCATCTACAATACAAAGATGGTAGACGAGGCCCCCACCAGCTGGGCAGACCTGTGGGACGAGAAGTATGCAGGCAACATCCTGATGTTCAACAACAGCCGCGACGCCTACGCCATCGGTGCGTTCAAGAGCGGCAGCAGCGTCAACCCCCAGACCACGGAGGATGTGGATGCTGTGGTGGACGAGCTGAAAGCCCAGAAGCCTCTGGTGCAAGCCTATGTCATGGACGAGATCTTCGATAAGATGATCGGCAGCGAGGCGGCCGTCGGCGTCTACTACTCCGGCGACGCCATCACCATGATCGACGACAACCCCGACCTGGCCTGGGTGTTCCCTGAGGAGGGAACGGTGCTGTCGGTGGACAGCATGGCCATCCCCGCCACCAGTGAGCACGAGGAAGCTGCGGAGATGTTCATCAACTTCATGTGTGAGCCGGAGGTCGGCAAGGCCAATATCGAGTATATCGGCTACACCACCCCCATGCACTGTGTGTGGGATATTCTGGATGAAGACCTCAAGTACAGCGAGATCGCGTACCCCTCCGAGGACATTGCGGCTAAAGAAGAGGTGTTCACTGCCCTGAGCGATGAGGTCAACAGCGAGCTGGACGTGAAGTGGAGCGAGATGAAGAGCTACGACGAGGGCGGCAGCGGGTATCTGTTCCTGATGCTGCTGGCGGCGATGCTGGCTCTGGCCTGCTTCAATATCTGGCGCAAGGTGCGCAGGAAAACGCGCAATATGTATTGAACCTGAGGGGGCTGTGCGGAGGCGTACAGCCCCTTTTTATAAGGAAAGGGAAAGAATATGAGCGAATACAGAAGCTATACGGAGCAGATGACCGTGCTGGACGGCGACAGCGACTTCCGCCGCTGCCTGAAGCCCAGCGCCCTGTTCCGGTATGTGGAACAGGTGTCGGCAGACCACGCCCGGGCTTACGGCATGGATCACGCCTTTTTCAGGGAGCGCCACAGCGCATTCCTCGTGGGCAAGCAGGCCCTCAGGGTCTGGCGGATGCCCGGCCGTGCGGAGAAGATCAACCTGACCACGGCCTGCGAGGCGTTCAAGAAAGGCACGATGAAACGGCTGACTACCATCACCAGCGAAACAGGGGAGAAGCTGGCCCTCGTGGACTGCCGCTGGATGATCGTGGACACTGAGGCAGGGCGCATCCTGCGCACTCCCGGCTGGACGATGCCGGACTTCCAGAACGACGACCTGCCCGAAGAACTGCCCCAGATCGTCCACAAGAGCCAGCCGCTGACGGCGGCAGGGGAGCGCCGCGCCAGCTACTCCATGTGTGACCTCAACGGCCATATCAACAACTCCCTCTATCTGGACATCGCCTGCGACGCTCTGCCGCAGGAGGTCGTGGAGGCTGCGCCGCTGTCCTTCGCTTCCATCAAGTACCACCGTGAAGTGCCGATGGGCCAGACCGTGCAGGTGTTCTATGCCCCCTCAGGAAACGGCTGGTATGTGCTGGGCCGGAGGGAAGAGCACGCGGCTTTTGAGTGTTATCTGGAATTCGGAAGCTCTGTCACAGAATCTTTACAAAAATAATTACAAAGAAATTACAAAAAACTATTGCAAAAGTCCTTCAAAAGAGTTACAATATGGTTACAGAAAGGGCAAGACCCTTCTGGATCATGAAATCTTTTTCTTCTTGTTTTTTGGAATATCGGGTGTCCGCCATCCTCCTCCGGCTGTTCTCCTTCGCAGCTGTCGGCCGACACCGCACAGGCGATATTCCGCTTCGTGTGCAAAAGAGCCCGTCTGGTTTCGGACGGGCTTTTTTGCGTCCAAAAATCCGGAGAAATCGACCCACAGCGAGGGAAAGTATGACCTTAGGTCAATTTGCCTGTTTTTCTGCAAAGGACATTTATAAAGTTTGGCGGGGCAGGGGTTTGTATTCCGCGTGGGTTTGTGGTAAAGTATATACAATCAATTCCTAAGTCGAAAACATGAAATTGTTTTGATGTTGTTTGATATGATCCGCTGCGGATGCGTTAAGAGAAAAGGAGTTTGAATATGGCTTATTTTTACGAAGAACCCTCCCGTACCTTTGGCGAGTACCTGCTGGTGCCGGGCTACTCTTCTGCTGAGAATGTCCCCACAGCTGTCAGCCTCAAGACCCCGCTGGTCAAGTACCGCAAGGGCGAGGAGAACTGCCCGCTGGAAATGAATATCCCCATGATCAGCGCCATCATGCAGTCTGTCTCCGGCGATAAGCTGGCCATCGCGCTGGCCCGTCAGGGCGGCGTCTCCTTCATCTACGGCTCCCAGAGCATCGAGAACGAGGCCGCTATGGTCCGCCGCGTCAAGAGCTTCAAGGCTGGTTACGTCGTTTCCGACTCCAACCTGGCCCCCACTGCCACCCTGCACGATGTGCTGGAGCTGAAAGCCCGCACCGGCCACTCCACCATCGCCATCACTGCTGACGGCACTCCTAACGGCAAGCTGCTGGGCATCGTGGCCTCCCGCGATTACCGCGTCAATCACACCCCCGATGACGCTCCTGTTACCACCTTCATGACCCCCATCGAGAAGCTGGTCACTGCCCCGGAGAACACCTCCCTGCATGACTGCAACAACATCATCTGGGACAACAAGATCAACACCCTGCCTCTGGTGGATGCCGAGGGCAACCTGAAGTATATCGTCTTCCGCAAGGACTACGATTCCCACAAGAAGAATGCCAACGAGCTGCTGGACAAGAACAAGAGCTACGTCGTCGGTGCCGGCATCAACACCCGCGACTACGCCCAGCGCGTGCCTGCTCTGGTGGAGGCCGGTGTGGATGTCCTCTGCATCGACTCCTCTGAGGGCTACTCCGAGTGGCAGAGCCGCACCATCGGCTGGATCCGTGAGCACTACGGCGACACCGTCAAGGTCGGTGCAGGCAATGTGGTCGATGCAGAAGGCTTCCGCTTCCTGGCAGAGGCAGGCGCCGACTTCGTGAAGATCGGCATCGGCGGCGGCTCCATCTGCATCACCCGCGAGACCAAGGGCATTGGCCGTGGTCAGGCTACTGCCGTCATCGAGGTCGCCAAGGCCCGTGACGAGTACTTCAAGGAGACCGGCATCTATGTGCCTATCTGCTCTGACGGCGGCATTGTTCACGATTATCACATCACCCTTGCACTGGCCATGGGCGCTGACTTCGTCATGCTGGGCCGCTATTTCGCCCGCTTCGACGAGAGCCCCACGAACAAGGTGCGTATCAATGGCCAGTATATGAAGGAGTATTGGGGCGAAGGCTCCAACCGCGCCCGCAACTGGCAGCGCTACGACCTCGGCGGCTCCACCAAGCTGAGCTTCGAGGAAGGTGTGGACAGCTATGTTCCTTACGCCGGTCCTCTGGCCGACGGCGTCCAGACCACCCTGTACAAGGTCAAGAGCACCATGTGCAACTGCGGCGCTCTGTCCATCCCTGAGCTGCAGCAGAAGGCCAAGCTGACCGTCGTTTCCTCCACCTCCATCGTTGAGGGCGGCAGCCACGACGTCGTGCTGAAGAATGCTACCCCCAGCATCATGAACGGCTGAATCTGAAATATCAAAACACCCGCAGCACGAAAAGGCGTTGCGGGTGTTTTTGCATATCCGGGCGGCATCGATACCCGTGATTTATCCGAGGACAGAAGAGCACTGCCGGAGGTGGCTGGTAAAGATTTCGTAAAAAACATTTTTTCTTCCTGTCGTCATTTTTTACCAAAACCTCTTGCGTCTGCCCGCCAAAGATGCTATAGTGGTACAAACGTCCTGTCATGACAGGGTAAAACGCGCGGCAGCGCAGAGTTTGTTTGGCTGCACCCGCCGCAGGGGTGCGCGGAAAAAAGAGAGGAAACTTTTCATGAGCGAAATCAAAGTTGTGCCGTATATCCCGGATGAGGACTACGACAATCCGGCAATGGTCGTTGATTTTTACGAATTCACTATGGCCAACTGCCTGTTTCTGAACGGTTTTAAGAATACGACCCTTGTGTTTGATATGTTCTTCCGCAAGAACCCGGATAACCAGGGTTACTCCATCAGCGCCGGCCAGCGCAAGCTGACCCGTTTCCTGCTGAACTACCACTTCAATGAGCAGGATGTCCACTGGCTGCGCACTAAGGGCATGAGTGAGGAGTTCTGCGAGTATCTGCGCACGTACCGCTGGAAGGGCGATATGTACGCTCTGCCCGAAGGCACGGTCTGCTACCCCCATGTGCAGATGGTGCGCATCGAGTGCGACCTCGTGGGCGCTATCCTCATCGAGACCTACCTGCTCCAGACCATGAACTTCCACAGCCTCATCGCCACCAAGGCCACCCGCATCACCGGCCTCAACACTCACACCCCCCGCAGCGTCATGGAGTTCGGCACCCGCCGCGCACAGGGCGAGAGCGCAGGCAACGACGGCGCTTATGCTGCCGTTCTGGGCGGCTGCATCGGCACGGCCAACTGTCTGGCCGAGATGAAGTACGGCTCTGAGGTCAAGGCTGTGGGTACTGTGGCCCACAGCTTCATCGAGTTCTTCCCGACCGAGTTCGATGCCTTCAAGGCATTCGCCGATACCTACCCGGATTCCGTCAGCCTGCTGCTGGATACCTACAACATCATGGAGAGCGGTCTGCCCAACCTCATCAAGCTGGACGACTACCTCATTGAGAAATATCCTGATAACCCCAACCGCCGCGTCAAGAGCGCCCGCATCGACTCCGGTGACCTGGCCCGAGGCTCCAAGCGCCTGCGCAAGGCACTGGATGCAGCAGGAAAGTCCTACATCAAGCTGGTGGCCTCCAACGGTCTGGACGAGAAGAAGATCGCCAACATGGAGCTGTACGAGCACGCACACTTCGACTCCTACGGCGTGGGCGAGAACCTCATCACCTCGGCCTCGGACCCTGTGTTCGGCGGCGTGTACAAGCTGGTGGCGGTCAAGCGCCCCGACGGCAGCTATCAGCCCAAGATGAAGTGCTCCGACTCCGCCAGCAAGGCCATCATCCCCGGCAAGAAGATGCCGTGGCGTCTCTACGATGAGAACGGCCAGGCGCAGTGCGATCTCATCGCCATGGACGGCGAAGTCATCGAGGCAGGCAAGCCGGTCACGATGGTCAACCTCGACTCCGATGCCATCGAGCGCACCGTCACCATCGTTCCCACCCGCGTCAAGCAGCTGCTGGTGCCGCATATCCTGAACGGTGAGCTGGCCATCGAGCTGCCCTCCATTGCGGAGAAAAAGGCCTATATCGCCAAGCAGCTCACCGAGGAGACTTGGGAGAGCGAGCTGCGCATCGAGATGCCTCACAAGCACTACGTCAATATGACCCCTGCTGTGGCTGAGTGCCGCTCCAAGATGTACGCAGAGCTGCACGGCGGCAAAGTGTAAACTTGACAAAACAGCATTTCTATTGTATTATATGAGCTGCTGCTTGCAGGATCGTGAGCAGCAGCTCATTCAGAAGCCACTGTGGTGAAATTGGCAGACACGAGGGACTTAAAATCCCTTTCTGGAGACAGAGTGCGGGTTCAAGCCCCGCCGGTGGCATGGAAAAGCCCCGGTAAGTGCAGAAATGCATTTACCGGGGCTTTTTTGTGTATTATAGCAATTCAACTTTTTAATGCAGCAGCAACAGCGTTGAATTGCATATCGCAGATATGCTGTTATCAGGCTGCGTTATTTTCTCGACTTGCGATAAAACGGGAAGGAAACGATACTGCCAACCGGTATCCGCTCCATCCAAGGGGGTATTTTATTACTCTTCGTTGAATGCTTTCTCCTGCGCATGGAACCGCTCGAGGAAGCTGTGCTCCACACCCTCAGACTTGTAGCCGGGCATGGTATCCAGCGCCACTGCATGGATGCTGCGGAAGATGCTGTTCTCGATGTTGGGGTTGTCCCGCTTGAGGCGGCGGAGCAGAATTTTCGTCTCCTGCCGCTTGGAGCCACCGCCGCCGTTGTCGCACATGGTGCAGTTCTCGGTAAAGCGGCAGGGG
>OMGH01001683.1_pt1 | contig 12833 bp, 6 predicted proteins | sample 1645841 | NCBI WGS metagenome assembly OMGH01 (sample SAMN00849584, study PRJEB25192) | human gut metagenome
AATAGCCATTACAAGTTTAAAGGCTACACCAACACCTGAAAAGTCCTTAAATGGACTTTTGTCATCCTGTTGGTGGGCATTAACCACTGCTACTGCCTTTGGAATTGCACCTGAAGGCATATGGTGGTCGGTTATTACTGTATCTATGCCTAAAGAATTTGCATAGTCAATTTCTTCTCTAGCTGAGATACCGTTATCAACTGTAATAATAAGGGTAACACCTAAAGAATGAATCTTATCAACTGCACCCTTATTCATTCCGTATCCCTCTCCTGTACGAGTAGGAATATAGAACATTACATCAGCACCTAGGCTATCCCTAAGGTAACTGTAAAGTAGTGAAGTACTTGTTACACCATCGGCATCATAGTCACCATAGACACAGATTTTCTCACCGTTTTCTACTGCTGTAGTTATTCTTTCAACAGCTTTGTCCATATCTTTCATAAGGAATGGATCAGAAAAATCTTTATTCTCTTGAAGAAAAGCGGTGTGAGCGTTCCCACTGCACTGGATACTATTATGGCAAGTATAAGTGAAATGCCTATACAGCCCGACATCGCAAAGGAGTATACCAACCCCTTGCCCTTGAAGAAGAAAATATACAGCCCCACTGCTATGAACGACAGCACGCCTATAAGAGTGCCGTTTAGAAGTCCGACTCGCATTTCTTTTGATACAAGGTGAAGCTTCTGCTTTGCGGTAAGGCTTCCGTCTGTAAGCACACGGATAGTCACTGCAAGGGATTGTGTACCAACATTTCCTGCCATGTCAAGTATCAGCGATTGAAACGCCACAATAAGAGTGAGCTGTGCAACAACTTTCTCAAACGCTCCCACCACTGTTGACACCACCATGCCAAGTCCCAACAGCACAAGCAACCAAGGCAATCTCTTTTTCACACTCTGCAATACAGGCTCGTTGAGATCCTCCTCTGCGGAAAGACCGCCAAGCTTTGCATAATCCTCGCCCATTTCATCATCTGATGCCTCGATGATGTTTTGCGCTGTGATAACTCCCAGCAGCCTGTTTGAATCGTCAAGCACAGGTATGATATACTCTGAATAATCCTTCAGCTTTTCGATACAATCGGCAGTCTGCTCGTTGGCGTAAACATACGGGAAAGAAGTTGCCGTTATGCTCTCAAGCTCCACCTCGCTGTCAGCCGTGATAAGATCCTTCAGATCTATAGCTCCGCTGAAAACCTTATTTTCATCCACCACGAACAGCGTTGAGATGTTGTCATTTTTTCTCGCCTGACTAACAAGAGCATTCATTGCCTGCTTTACAGTCATGTCTTCGTCAATGATAATGCAGTTCGTAGTCATTCTGCTTCCTATCTCTTCCTCATCAAATGAAGCGATAAGCTTGAGTTCACTGCGTACATCAGGTGCAACAGCGTCTATAATAAGGCTTCTCCTGTCCTTATCTGTTTCAGACAGAATATTCACTGCTGTATCAGTGTCAAGCTCCGATATAAGCTCCGAAGCCTTGTGGATATCCATTTCCCTGAGATACTCCCCTGCCTGCTTTTCGTCAAGATATTCAAATATCTCTGCCAGCATTTCAAGACTGCACACACGATAGAATTTCCTTCTGTTGAGAACAGAAAACGTACTTATTACCTCTGCGATATCACTGCCATGATAATCGTCAAGCTTGTTCATCATGGCTTTCGGGGAATCATTGCTGTTGATGACAGCGGTTATCTCGTCGCAGTGAATGTTCTTTACTGCGTCCTCGTTTAAAATTACATTTTTGTTCAGTTCATTTTTCTTCATTTGCTTGTCCTCCGTTTCATTTTTTTATGACGTGAGGGACAAACAGGCATAAAAATGCCCGTGCATGACAGGTCACACACGGGCAGATATATCAGATCACAACGAATAAAACGGCAACGCAAAGCGAAGCCCGTCGGCTGTGTTCACATATATACATAATCGCCCGTTAGACCCGCAACTGTCGCAGTTTGCCACTTTATTCACCTCCGTATTATCTTAGTCCTCCGATATTATACCATTTTAGCAAAGATCTATCAACACCAAAAATCTTATTTTAATATTAAAAAGCTGTTAAAGCAATGGAGCAAATATCCTTAGCACGCCGTCAATGAGCCGTCCAAAGAAACCACGCTTTGTGTCCTCAAGCGTGCGCTGTCTGCACTTGCTCTGAGTGTCCAGAATGTCCGCCTTGAAAGTCTTTATTATAGACGAATCATAGAATATAGAACTGCACTCAAAATGCAGGAAAAGACTTCTGTAATCAAGATTTACCGAACCCAGCACCGCAAGCTTGTCATCGCATATACAGCCCTTTGCATGAACAAATCCCGGCGTGTATTCATATATCTTCACTCCTGCCTCGATAAGCTGACGATAATAGCTCCTTGAAAGCCTGAAAACTACCTTCTTGTCAGCTATACCGGGCATTATGATGCGCACGTCTACCCCACGTTTAGCCGCCCTTATAAAAGCGTCAAAAAGGCTGTCACCAAGCATAAGATACGGTGTGTAGAACCACACATAATCGCTTGCGGCATAGAGCATCTCAGAAAAAAACGTGTTGCTCACATTTTCGTCCACCATAGGGGAATCATAATAAGGCAAAACATAGCCGTCGCCACCCTTGCCCTCTTTTTCAAAGCTCTCCCCCACAAGGTCATGAGGTATCATGTCATTTGAAAAAGCGTTCCAGAACTCCATAAACATATAGGTGTAGCTTTTTACGCCCTCGCCTGTTATCTTAAAGCCGATATCTTTCCAGTGACCATATTTCGAGCCTATGTTTATATACTCGTCCGAAAGATTTATTCCGCCGCTGTATGCAACTCTGCCGTCCACCACCATTATTTTTCTGTGGTCACGGTTGTTGAGCTGTGATTTTATAAAAAGGAACGGATTGAAAGGCACACATTTTATACCTTTCTCACCAAGCTTCAAAGCGTCTGCAAGAGAATATGTTGCGATACTTCCAAGGTCGTCATACATTATCCTGACGTCAACGCCCTGAGCCGCCTTTCTCGCCATTATATCCACCATAGTGTTAAGAAACTTGCCGTTTTGCAAAATAAAATACTCCGCAAAAATATATTTCTCAGCCTTTTCAAGCTCCTTGCACATATCAGCGAACATTTCCTCGCCCACGGAAAAATACTCTGCGCTGTCAAGCTTCACCATAGGAAATCCCGTTGCGTCGCTTATTCTTTTCACTGATTGAGCAAGCCTTTTGTCCTCACGTTCAAGCTCCCCTATGCACTTTTCCCCGTCAGAAAGCTCATAGTCCATGTGAAGCCTTGCCTTTGTGATATTCTTTTCAAGCTTTTTCGCAGTATTGTTATTGCCGAAAATTATATACATAACTGCACCAAGCACGGGAAAAGTAAGTATCACAATAAGCCAAAGGGTCTTGTAGCTGCTCTCCTCACGCTTTGTGTTGATATAAAGCACAAACAGAAATGACAGCACAGTAAGCACGATGCTGAGAAGCCCTGCCGCCTTGCTGAGCCATTTAAGTATGAGAAGATACCACAAAAACTGCATCGCCACAGGAACTATCACCGCCACCACTCTGCCTGCTATTTTCTTTACATTGTTCCACGTCAACTCCGTTTCGCTCCTTTCATTTATCATCTTAGGACAACAAAACACTATCATTATGCGATGTTACCATTATTATAACAATTTTTTTAACATAAGTCAACGCCATTGATTTTAACTGCAAAAAGTGTTATATTAAATATAACGAGTCCTGCGGATAGCTTTGTCAGCAGGCGGGCGAACGATTCGCACCTACGAAAATAATTTAATTGGAGGTAACAAAATGTGTACTGCGGCAACTTATAAAACGAACGATTTTTATTTTGGAAGAACTCTTGACTATGAAAGCTCCTACGGCGAGGAAATAGTCATAATGCCAAGAAACTTTCCCCTTAACTTTGTTAATATGGGCAGGATAGATACCCATTATGCGGTAATAGGCACTGCTCATGTTGCTCAGGATTATCCTCTTTTCTATGACGCCGCCAACGAAAAAGGTCTTGCCATGGCAGGTCTTAACTTTGTTGGCAATGCCTTTTACCGTGATGATATCGACGGCAAAGACAACGTTGCGCAGTTTGAGTTTATCCCGTGGATACTCTGTCAGTGTGCAAACGTGACAGAAGCAAGGACGCTTATAGAAAAGATAAACATAACCAAAACTCAGTTCAGCCCACAAATGCCGTCAGGTCAGCTCCATTGGATAATAGCAGACAAGAACGATTGTATCGTAGTGGAATCTGTAAAAGAAGGCATAAAGGTCTATGACGATCCCGTGGGAGTGCTGACGAACAATCCTCCATTCGATATGCAGATGTTCAGGCTCAACGATTTCCGTGGACTTTCTCCAAAACAGCCTGAAAACACTTTTTCAGACAAGCTTGACCTTACTTCCTACAGCCGTGGCATGGGCGCAATGGGACTACCGGGCGACCTGTCATCACAATCAAGATTTATAAGAGCAGCATTTGTGAAAATGAACTCACGCTCCGCCCCTGACGAGCAAAGCAGCGTAAGTCAGTTTTTCCACATCTTAAACTCAGTTGACCAACAAAGGGGCTGCTGCGAGGTGGCAGAGAGCAAGTATGAGATAACCATTTATACAAGCTGCTGCAATACTGACAAGGGCATATACTATTACACCACCTACAACGGACATCAGATATCCGCTGTTGATATGCACAAAGAAGACCTTGACTCCGCCAAGCTTATTGCCTACCCTATGATAACAAACGAGATAATAAACTTTCAGAACTAGCAAACGCTCCGTACAAAAAAATCTGTACGGAGCGTTTTTATTACTCAAATCTGAAATATTCAAAGTCAAAGTTGCTTCCCGGCAGGAACGCAAATGAAACCTTCTGTTTGCCGCTGATACCTGAGATATCAAAGCTCTTCTGTGCATAATTGTCGCTGTCATCTGTCCTGAACTCGCAGAGTATTCGGTTTTCGCCCTCGCTGCCGTTCAAAATAAGATGTATGCTGTTGAGGGCAAGCGGTGACTTTCCGCTTATAACGAGCCTGCTCGGCTGCTTTTTAGAGAAATCGAACTCGCCGAAATCAAGCATAACGTTGTTGCCTATCTCAGTCACACACTTTTCGCCCTTTGTGAACTTGTCACCATAAATGTTGTCAGCCTCAGCCGCATTATTCACCGCAAATTCACGGCTGACCTTTTCAAAGTTGAAACCGCCCACTTGGAAGCCGTCCTCAGTAAGGATACAAAGGGTCTCAATACCCTTGAGCTTTCTTGAAAGCTTGAAAGTTTCAGGCTTGAAGATCATCCACTCAGGCTCTTTGTGATAACAAAATGTGCCAAGAAGCTTGCCGCCCTCCTCAGGTATTCCGTCATAGAAGCTTATTTTAACAGGGTCAAGGGTGTTCGCCCATATCTGTACCGTAACAGTGTCAGAGCCTGCACTGCCGAAGTCAAGATTATCATATGCCGCCCATGATGTTACCTTGCCCATTGCAAAGCCTACACCCTTCTTCATGCCGCTTGAAACGTTGTCGCTCGCCCTTGTGAATAGTCCGCCGATAACAAACTGATATGGGTCGGTAATTGCACTTCCAAGCCCCTCAGCAGTGAATTTGAGCATAGAAATGATGTGATAACGCTCAGTGCCGTTTTTACACATTGCACGAAGCCAGAAGCTTCCGTCACCCTTTGCTTTCACCTTAATTCTGTCTGCTGTTACCTCGCACTCTGCAAGATTAGATGTTATGCCCTTTTCATTTGTTACCCTGAACTCTATATCCTCAGCATAATCCGAATTGACAGGGAGCGCCTTATATTTCACTGTTATCTCAGGGTTATCCTTGTCAAGAGTAAAAGTATCAGTATAAAGCTCTATCTTTCTCACCGGTATCTCGTCTGTTCTTCCACACTCAGTAGGAGCAAATGCCACGTTTTCAAGCGATGATGTGCCGCTGTCATATTCCGCCTCAACAGCATCAAGGGTAACAATACAGTCAGGCAGACCCTTTGATGTGAGCGTTACCTTTATCTCCCCCGTCTTATCAGTCGAACCAATAACAGCAAGCATTTTTCCTGAGAAAAGTCTGCGTGATGTGCCTTTATACTGGTCATAGTCTGTGCTGTCGCCGTTATCAAGACCCATAAGCCTTGCCGCACCCTCAACGCTGACGTTCACACGGTTGTTGGCGTTTGCGCAGAAAGTGCCGTCCTTGTCAAATGCAGATATCTCAATATAAACAAGGTCAGAGCCGTCTGCAAGTATCTCTGTCTTGTCAGGGACAGCTTCTATTCTAACAGCGTCCCCGAATGAACGCTGTATATCCTCTGCGATGATATTTCCATTCTCGTCATATGCAACAGCTTTAAGCTCGCCCTTTTCATATGGTATGATATAGTTCGCTGTCAGCTCCTTGCCATGCTTGTGGTCGATATCATATGCACCCATTGAAACGCCGTCCTTGAAAAGCTCAACTCTCGGAGCATTTGAGCAAACTCTCACGTCACAAGGCAGTCCGTCGCTGAAATCCCAGTATGGGAAAATATGCACAAATGGCTCAGCCTTATAGTCTGTCCACTCTGCACGGAAAACATATGCGCTGTCCTTTGCAAAGCCTGCTGTGTCGAACTGACCGAAGTAGGAATTTTTCGTGCTGTATGGAGTAGGCTCGCCTATGTAGTCAAAGCCTGTCCAAATGAACTGACCTGCACAATATTCTGCGTCACGGTCAGGGATAATGCAAGCCTCGGTATTCTTTGCACCCCAGCCTGTGCAGCTATTGCCCAAAGATGAACACTGCTCGTCATCGTCAGTTAGCAAGGTTTCAGACAGCGGGAAATGATAAATTCCACGGCTCTGCACCACCGACGCCGTTTCGCTTCCGTATATCATCCAATCAGGGTGAGCGGTGTGGTGTTCCTCATAAAGTCTTTCACCGTAGTTATAGCCTGCAAGCTTGAGAATATCAGCGCATTTCTGACCGTTCTCCCACTGCATATAGTTAGAGCCGAATGTGACATAGCCGTTGCCCTCAGGGTCATGGAGCCTTACGAGCCTTTTGAGCCAAGCCGTTACCTCCTGACCTCTCTCGTCAGCGTGAGTGTCAAAAATCTCATTTCCCACACTCCAACCTATGATAGAAGGGCGGTTTCTGTCACGGCGCACCCATGAAGCAACGTCCTTTTCTACCCACTCATCAAAAAATCTAGCATAGTCATAGTCGGTCTTTGACCTCTCCCACATATCAAAGCCCTCAGAGAGAATGAGCATACCTGTTTCATCAGCGATATCCATAAACTCCTCCGCAGGCATATTGTGAGAGGTTCTGATAGCGTTGATGCCCATTTTGCGAAGCTTTTTAAATCTTCTCCTTATAGCCGCAGGATTGGAAACTGCCCCAAGACAGCCGTTGTCATGGTGTTCACATGAGCCGTGGAGCTTAACGTGTCTGCCATTGAGATAAAAACCGCTGTCGCACTTGAATTTGATAGTCCTGAAGCCGAATTTCTGACTTATACGCTGAACACAGCCGCCGTCCACAAGAATTTCCGACACCATGGTGTAAAGCACAGGCGAGGCGATATCCCAAAGCTCAGGGTCTTTCACTGTCATGGTCTGAGCGGTGAGAGAATAGCCCACGCCTTTCACACGCACCGCCTCAGGTATGCAGGAAATATCCGCCCCACAAGCGTCAGACTCATAGCTTGCCACCTCTTTGCCGTCCTTGTCAAAAATAGTGTTCCTGATGCGGATTCCCCCAAGAGGAGTGCCCTCAGGTCGGAGCATCTCAGCCTTCACAGTCACCTGCCAGCCGTCCTCCTGCTTTGACGTGGTGATATAAATGCCGTCATTGCCGAAGCGTATCTCAGGGCTTTCGCAAAGCCAAACCTTTCTGAAAATGCCTGCTCCTGAATACCACCTGGAGTTTGGCGCGTGGTGATCCACACGGACAGTAACAACATTCTCTCCGTTCTTGACAAGGTCGGTGATATCGAACATAAATGCCGAGTAGCCGTATTTCCACTCTCCTGCCAAAGCACCGTTCACATACACCTTGCTGTCCATGTAAACTCCGTCAAAGCGGATAAAAGTGCGTATGCCCTCTTTCTTTTGGTAAGAGAAATTCTTTCTGTACCAGCCAGTAGAAGTTTCATATAGGTCATTTGTATTATAAATAAGCCAATCATGAGGAATGTCCACAGGCTTGAAAGCAAAGTTCTCTGAGTAGTCAGAGCCGAAAGCCGCCTTGTAAAATTCCCAATCGTTGCAAAAAAGCTTTCTGTTTGAGTATGTTTCGCAGATATCCATAAAAACTCCTTTATATTTTACTTATCTGAATATGAAAATGTGCGTTTATCAAAGGCTTTTCAAGCTGATATTTCTCTGCAAGCCTTGGTCCGCAGGAGTTAGAACCGACCCCTGCCATTGCATAGTCAACGCAGATAACATTGCTCTCGCACCTTTCAAGCTCATAGTTATGTGCCTTTGCCGCAAGCTCCTCCTGTGAAAACTGAGAAGCGTTGAATGAAAACTCCTTGTCAGCGGTAAACTTCACCTTAGTGTCCCCACCGCACACAGTGAGATATCTGCACCCATAGTGTGATGAATTTTCCTGCGGTCTTATATAATCCTCGTGCATATCCCCGATATCAGCCGCAAATCTGCCCACATAGCAAGCCTGACGCTTGTCAATGTAGCTTTCTGTAGGACCATATCCGAAATATTCCGCCCTTGAAAAATCTTTTGGCATGAAAAGCCTTATACCGAACCTTGGAAGCATATCTATCTTATTTGAAAACTCCGCTTCGCATTTTATGTCAAGCCCACTGCCGTCAATAACATAAACAGCTTTCAGCCTGCAAAACGGCTGTTGTATGGACCAGCCAAAAGACTGTGTGACGCTTATCTCCGCTCTGTTCTCGCTCGCTGAAAGCTCACAGCCGTAGCTTTTCACATCAAAGTCATTAAGATGCACCTTGTACCAATTGTACTTCATGACATCATTATCCGTAGGCGCACGGAAGAAGTTATACTGCAAAGGTCTGTCAAGAAGCTCTCTGTCACCGAATTTCACAGAAACAAACGCCAACTTACGCTTGTCAAAGCGGTAAACAACATCTCCCACTGTCACAGTGATATCAAGAGGCGTTTCCGCAGCGTTGACATTGCCTTTCACCTCAGCGACCTTACAAGCCTTGCCCTCTGCTATCCTAAGCTGATCAAAGCACACCTCATAGCCATTTTCACAATAGTCAGTGTCCTCCTTTGCAGTGAAAATAAACCTTATGAATGTTTCATTTTCATACTCCGCTGTATCATCGGAAATATTCACCACAGTGCTTCCCATAGGCTCGATGTCAAAATCCACTCTGCCGATATGTATAATACCATTTTTGTCCGTTATCTCATAGCGGCAATCGAGAATATTCCCAGCGTTCACAAACTCCAGCGTGCTTGAAAAAACGAAGCTTCCCTCGCTTTCCCCTTTTGTTACTCGCACAGGTCTGTATACCTGCTTTACCTCAAGAAGTCCCGTGTGTGGCGTTCTGTCAGGATAAACAAGACCGTCCATGCAGAAATTGCTGTCATTGTGTCTTTCCCCAAAATCTCCGCCGTAGCCGTATTTTATCTTACCCTCAGCCGTCTTGCCAAGCGGTACAGAATGGTCGCACCACTCCCACACAAAGCCACCGCAGAAACGCTCATTGGAATAGAACACATTGTGATAATCCTCCAGATCACCAGGGCCGTTTCCCATGGCGTGACAATATTCACACTGCACGAGAGGTCTGTTTTCCTCAGGCTTTTCAAGATAGCCTTTCAGCCCGTTTAGATCCCAGTACATACCCGAAACTACGTCAAGCACGCTGTCTGAAGTTCCGTCAAGGCAGTGTGTGCTTTCATAATGCACAAGCCTTGTATCATCAAGCCTCTTTATAAGCTCAGCTTCATCAAGCATATTTTTGCCATATCCGCTCTCATTACCCAATGACCAGAACACTACGCAAGGGCGGTTGATGTCACGCTTTACAAGACATTCCCCACGATCTTTTATGGCATTGCCAAACCTCTCGTCAGAGGCAAGCATCGCAATGCCGTTGTAATCTGAATAGTCCCACTTGTAGTCATAATAGACCTCCACACAGCCGTGGGACTCCAGATCCGCTTCATCAATAACATAAAGCCCCAGCCTGTCGCAAAGCTGATAAAACACAGGGGAGTCAGGATAATGTGACGTTCTCACAGCGTTTATGTTGTGCTTCTTCATAAGCACAAGGTCAGCTTTAATCTGCTCATAAGAAGCATAATATCCCGTGTCAGGATAACTGTCATGACGATTTACACCCTTGAACTTCACTGCCATGCCATTTATCTTAACAACGCCCTTATCCACCTTTACATCTCTGAAGCCGACCTCCTCACCGATAACCTCGTCGCCTGCATTGATAGTAAGCCTGTAAAGATAAGGCGTTTCAGCACTCCAAAGCTTGACGTTCTCTAACTTTATCTCAACGCTCTCACCGTCATAAGCCGAAAACTGAGCCATTGTAACACCATTATCATCGCAAAGCTTTGCAAAAACATCACAGCCGAATACCGTAAAGCTAAGCTTTGCTGAGCCGTTTTCACCAAGCACAGTTTTCACAATATAATTTTCAAGACGCATTTTCGGTCTTGACAGCACATAAACATCTCTGAAAATTCCCGAAAGCCTTATCTTGTCCTGATCTTCAAGATAAGTTCCGTCGCACCATTTTAGCACAGCGGCAGTAATGATATTCCTGCCCTCAGCAAGATACGGCGTAATATCAAACTCAGCCGTAGCGTGAGAAACCTGTGAATATCCCACAAAGCTGTCATTCACATACAAATAAACGCAGCTATCTACGCCCTCGAACACAAGCACCCTGTCCATGCCGTCAGGGGAATAATCATATTCACGCTGATAAACTCCCACAGGTATATCGTCAGGCACAAAAGGCGGGTCAAATGGTATTGGATAGCACACGTTCGTATACTGCGGCTTGTCATAGCCGTAAAGCTGCCAGTTTGACGGCACTGGGATAGTGTTCTCAAACTTTTCGTGAATAAAATCGTCCTCTAGGTCTATTATGCTGTCATAATAACGAAAACCCCAGTTGCCGTTTAAAAGCTCCATTCGCTGAGAATTTTTACGGTCCTCAAAAGGATCCTGCCTCTTTGCAAACGGCACAAAATAGCAGTGCTTGTCAAGCGTGCCAATGTGCAGCGCCTGAGTATCCTCATGATATATCATTTTCGATCTTGGCGAATTTTCCGCCGCAAGCTTTAAAATATCCATAGCTGTTCTCCTTTACAAGTTTATAAATTACTGTAATTATTTTATCAGCTATTGACAGGCAAGTCAATGAATGATATTATTAATTTATAACAATATGAATATGGAGTTGATATTTTTGTTCTTTGCCGATTATCCTATCTTGGGAAACGAAAAGTCCCTGCCACTATATCTGCAAAATATGGGTCAGCAGCACTGTCAGGATCACCTTATAAGACCCGAGGGCTATCACTATGACCAGATCCTCTACTGCACCAAAGGCAGCGGCACGCTTATCTTTGAGAATAAAGCCATTCCCATACCACATGATACCGCCATATTCATACCTGCTGAGACGCCCCACGAATACTATCCGGAAGAGGATATATGGGATATCCACTGGATAGTCCCCTGCGGATATGCCGCCAAGGATATCCTTGCCCAGTTCGGTCTTACCGAGCTTAAAACCTTTCACCTCAGCGACACGAAAATGCTCGAGCATATTTTCCGCAAAATGCACAATGCCCTGCGAACCGACAGTATTTTCGGCAATTACAAAGCCTCTGGCTATTTGTATGATTTTCTTATGGAGTTTTACCGCCTTATCGCCTACAAAGACCCTGCCACGGCAGTGTCCTCCGCCCTTATGAAAGCACTGGACTACATAAACTACAACTATTTTTCCCCTATCACAATGGACGAGCTTTGCAGTGTGTCAGGAGTAACTAAACAGCATCTTTGTCTGCTTTTTCGCAAAAAACTCAGTATGCGTCCAATGGAATACATCGCAAAACGTCGTATCCAAGAAGCCAAAGCCCTGCTTACCGGTACAGAAAAAAGCATCGAGCAGGTAGCCGAGGAAACAGGCTTTTGCTCAGAAAGCTATTTTTGCAAGCTTTTCAAAAGATACGAGGGAATGACCCCCTCCGCTTTCCGCCAGATCAAATAACCACAAACAAAAAAAGAGCCGCCCAAAGGCAGCTCAATTATGCAGAAAATTAGCCCTGCTCCTTCATCTTAGCGAAACACTCGCTGCAGTAAACAGGTCTGTCCTCTCTTGGCTTGAAAGGAATAACAGCCTCGCCGCCGCAAGAAGCACAAGTTGCTGTATAAGTCTGTCTTTCAGACTTTGTAGCAGCCTTTCTTGCATCTCTGCAAGCTTTACATCTCTGTGGCTCATTTACGAAACCTTTCTCAGCATAGAACTCCTGCTCTCCTGCTGTGAAAACGAACTCGTTTCCGCACTCCTTACATACTAATGTCTTGTCTTCGTACATGGTTCTTACCTCATTACATAAAATTGTGCCTAGTCGGATTTGCACCGACACCTTTGAATAAACAACGCTCTGCTATTAAGCTATACGGCCATATTCCTATCTCAACAGTGATCTCAATTTCCGTCTGACTCTCTGCATTGCATTGTCTACCGCCTTTTCCGACGTGCCCAAGCCTAATGCTATCTGATTGTATGACATTCCTCTCAAAAACGATTGAAAACTCTTTCCTGATCTTCTTCACTTATAC
>OMGH01001688.1_pt1 | contig 12826 bp, 13 predicted proteins | sample 1645841 | NCBI WGS metagenome assembly OMGH01 (sample SAMN00849584, study PRJEB25192) | human gut metagenome
CGCGGTGGTGGTCAGCCAGTATCTGGGTGCAAAGGAGCAGAAGCACGCCAACGCAAGCTCGGGTCAGCTGATCCTGCTCAGCGCTCTGCTGGGCGTGGGTGTGGGGGTGTTCTGCTTTGTGCTGGCCCGTCCCATGATCCGGCTGTGCTATGGCAGCATCGATGCCGACGTACTGGAGGCCGGTGTGCTCTACCTGCGCATCACGGCGGTCAGCTACCCGTTCCTGGCCATGTACAATGCCGGTGCGGCACTCTTCCGCAGCATGGGCAACTCCAAAATCTCCATGCAGATCAGCATCCTGATGAACGTCATCAACATCGTGGGCAATGCGGTCTGCATCTTTGTGCTGGGCATGGGCGTGGACGGCGCGGCCATTGCCACCGTCCTCAGCCAGCTGCTCAGCGGCGGACTGTGCGCGTTCTGGTTCTTTACCCGGACGGCCAAGCAGGAGGAGCTCACGTTCCGGGGTCAGAGCAGCCTGCTCTCCGCCGGGCACTGTAAGCGGCTGGCCTACATCGGCTTTCCCATGGGCTTTGAGTATTCCGTCTCGGCCATTGGTGCCGTCATCATGCAGGACGCCATCAACCTGCTGGGCAGTACCGCGGTAGCCGCCCAGACTGCCGGTGAGAAGATCCGCCAGATGTTCACCCTGCCCATGGAGAGCGTGGGCATGGCCATGGCCACCTATGTAGGGCAGAACCATGGTGCCCACCGCACCGACCGCATCAAGCAGGGCATCAAGGACGGCTGCACGATCCAGCTGACCTACTGCGTGGCCGCCTGGGTCGTCATCTTCTTCGTCAAGCCTTACGCCGTGGGGCTGGTGCTGGGCGATGCAGACCCCGCCGTGACCGCCGGAGCCATCCAGTACCTGGCCATTATGAGTATGCTGTTCTGCTTCCATGGCCTGCTGATGATCTTCCGCAACACGCTGCAGGGCCTGGGCTACAGCGTGCAGGCCATCATTTCCGGCGTGGGCGAGCTCATCGGCCGCAGCCTGGGCGGCCTGCTGGCCGTGAAAACAGGCCTGGGCTATGTTGGCATCTGCCTTTCCAACCCCTTTGCCTGGGGCCTGGCCATGCTGTACTGCATGTTCATGGTGCGCCGGATGCTTAAGCGGGAAGCAGAAAACTGATTTTTTAATATGTAACAAGAGCCGTGGCCCATGGGAGGATTCCCACGAGCCACGGCTCTTTTGAGAAGAAGAAAAAGGGAAACGCAGAATGATCAGAACATCCAGCCTACACTTGGGACCAGGCCACACAGGTACGGGATGATCAGAGAAATGGCAGGGATGAAAGTAACCAGGAACAGTGCCACGACCATGGAGGCAAACAGCGGCACGATGTACTTGGTAACGCCCTCGATCTTGACCTTGCCGACGCCGCAGCCGACGAACAGGCAGGAGCCAACAGGAGGCGTAACAGAACCGATGCCCATATTCATGATGAGCATGATACCGAACTGCACATCGCTCATGCCGATGCTGCGGGTGATGGGCAGGAAGATCGGGGTGAAGATCAGGACTGCAGGAGTCAGATCCAGGAACATGCCCATGACCAGCAGGAAGACATTCATGATGAGCAGGATGACGTAACGGTTGTTGGAAACGCTCATCAGGGCGTTGCTGATCGCAGCCGGGATGCCGGAGTAGCTCATGACGTAAGACATGATGGAGGAAGCGGCGATCAGGAACAGGATGGTAGCGCTGCTCTCCATGGTATCCGCCAGCAACTCATAGAAGCTTTTGAATGTCATCTCTTTATAAAGGATAGCCAGCAGGCCGCAGTACAGGCAGAGCACGACACCAGCCTCGGTCGCGGTGAAGAAACCAGCCAGAATGCCGCCCATGACGATGATGACCGCCAGCAGAGAGGGCACTGCATCAATGATGATCTTGATGGCGGGATCGGGATCCTTGACGTCCGAGGACTTGTAGCCTTTCTTGACCGCGATGAACACAGCCAGACCAGCGACACACAGACCCATCAGGATGCCGGGCAGGTAGCCGCCCATGAACAGAGCAGCAACGGAAACGCCGCCAGCGGTGATGGAGTACAGGATCAACGGACCAGACGGGGGGATCAGGATGCCGGTAGGAGCCGAGCAGATGTTGACGGCCGCGGAGTAGTTGGGGTCGTAACCCTCATCCAGCTCCAGAGGAGCCATGATGGAGCCCATTGCGGAAGTAGCTGCAACGGAAGAACCAGAAACGGCACCGAAGAACATGTTGGCCAGAACGTTGGTGGCAGCCAGGTAACCGGGCATCTTACCAACGGCCAGACGGGCCAGACGGACAAGGCGCTTTGCAATGCCGCCCTTGTTCATGATGTTGCCGCCCAGAGAGAAGAACGGCAGAGCCAGCAGAGAGAAAGAGTCAATGCCGGAGAAGCAGCGCTGTGCCGCGGTCAGTGCGAAAATCGCGGGGTCCATGCTGAACAGGGCCGTGAAGATGGATGCGATGCCGATGCCTGCAGAGATAGGCACACCAGCCAGCAGCATCACAAAGAAAGAGCCGAACAGCAGTAACGTAGCCTGTGCAACCATTATGCGTTTTCTCCTTTCTTATTTTTGCTCTCCAGGAACAGATCAACATACTTCAGCACGCGGGCCAGAATGATGAAGATGCCGGAAATCGGCAGGATGGAATACAGGAGCTTAAAGGGAATGCGCATGACCGAGGAAACGTTGGTAGCGTTCACGGTCAGCTTCCAGCCGCCATACACGAAGACATAGCCAACGAAGAAGACGATGGCAGCCTCGATAAAGACGCTCAGAACGATATTGAACACACCCTTGGCGCGGCCCTTGACCAGGTCCAGCGCCAGGTGCTTATCTTTGTAGAAGCAGTAAGCGGAACCGATCATGGAAGCCCAGATCAGGACGTAGCGCAGGAATTCATCGGTAAAAGTCGAGGGATTGCGCAGGATCCAGCGGCTGACGATCTGCCAGGTACCGCCTGCCAGCAGAGCGAACATGGCAACTGCCATGAGGAAACGCATGACGTTGTCCAGAATTTTATCCAGTTTTTTCACAAGAACATCTCCAATTGCAAATCAAGAAATTACTGCGGACCAAACATTGCTTTTTATGCCTGCCCACGGATCTCTTCCACAACGGCGTAGGTTTCCGGGTTAGAGGTCTTGAGGTTCTCGTAGATGGGCTGCACAGCAGACTGGAATGCAGCGATGTCCACGTCCTTGACCAGCTCGACGCCGTTCTGGTTGACAGCCTTGTCCAGAACCTCGTCCTCGAAGTTCTTCCAAGCGGTCTTGTACTCCTCGGTAGCAGCCTTGGCGCACTCGGTCACAGCGGACTTCTGATCGTCAGAGAACTGGTTCCAGATGTTGGAGGAGATGATGACCATATCGGGGATGCGGGTGTGCTCGTCGAAGCAGTAGTACTTGGTGACGTCGCCGTGGTCACGCAGAGCGGTGACGTTGTTCTCAGCGCCATCGATAACGCCCTGCTGCATACCGGTGTAGATATCGCTGTAGCCCATAACGGTAGCGGAGCCACCCAGGCAGTTCATCATGTCGATCGCCATCTGGCTGTCCATGGTGCGGATCTTCAGGCCCTTCAGGTCAGCCGGGGTGCGGATGGCGGTAGCCTTGGTGTAGAAAGAGCGAGCGCCGGAATCCAGCCAGGTCAGGCCGCGGAAGCCCTGATCGTCGGTGGACTCAAAGACAGCCTGTGCGGAATCGCTGTCCATGTAGGTGTAGTAGTGAGCCTGATCGTCGAAGACATAAGGCACGGAGAAAGCGTTGTACTTCTCGCTGAAGTTGCCCAGCGTGGAAGCAGAGACCTTAGCCATGTCCAGAGCGCCGGCCTGGATCTGGGAGATCATATCAGACTCGCTGCCCAGGGTGCCGTTGGGGATGATCTGGATGTTGACAGTGCCGTTGGTCTTCTCCTTGACCTGCTCCGCAAAGCTGGTCAGCTGGATGTGAACAGCATGGTCCTCAGCCAGGTTGTGGCCCAGCTTCAGGTTGAAGCTGCCGCCTGCAGCAGCTGCCGCGCCGGAAGCAGCAGTGCTGCCTGCTGCAGAGTTGTTGGAAGAGCCACCGCAAGCGGTGAGCAGAGCGGAAGCGCCTGCAACTGCCAGGACCTGAACGAACTGTCTACGAGAGATTTTCATAGTGGATTTCCTTTCTTCTTCTTGCTTGTGTATACCACGTCACAGCCGGTCGGCCGTGAAACAACAAATTTGGAATGCAGCGGTCAGGACTCGCCGCGGTGGAACCGATCTTTCACCATCTGGATCAGATCTTTCAGGTTGAGGCCCCACAGGCTCTTGGGCTGCTGCCAGTCCTTGCCGGTCTCTTTGGCAAGCACCTTGGCAAACCGCTCGGGGTTCGCCGGCAGCAGGCTGCCTTTGGGGATCATCACCGCCATCTGGCGGCTCTGGAACAGGTAGAAGTACTGGTCGTCCTCGACCAGGCGGTCGATCTTATCAAACGGAATGTGGGCACCGTTTTCCACGTCCACGCCGCCTGCGTTGATCCGGCAGCTGACCGTGCTCTCGGCCCCGCCCCGCTGCATGATGACGCCCTCGGCCGCCACCCGGCTTAGAAAATCCGGCATGGCGAACATCGCGCACCCCACCAGCAGGCAGAGCACCTTGACCACCGTTGGGATGGGAACGAAGAGTGCCAGCATCACCAGCGCAAATGCCACGGCCAGCCAGACCAGCCGCTGCATCCCCTCGTAGGTGTAAAACTCGGTGCGGAACATCCGGCGGATGGTCTCATCGTTAAAGATCACTTTGGCTTCAAAATGATTTTTAGAAGTCTGCATGAGCTCTTCCTTTCCGTTCGTCACGAAACACGACGGCTGCATTTGTAAAATATACCAAAAATTTTGTCACTGTTTTGTCATTTTTGTTCTTGTCGTCTTCTTGCACTCATATCATACTAAAATTCCAATCCGTTTTCTTGCGGTTTTGTGATTCAAATATTGCAATTTGTGATATCAGCTGATATACTACTACCAGAATCAACGATGTGGTCACAGATTTTCCGGAAAGGAGAGCTTTCTATGGGCCTTGAACGTGTTTCACATTACATTGATAATGTTCTTACCCAGGCAGAGGCGCGGATGGGGCTGCGCAACACAAGATTGCTGGTGGCATGGTATACCAACCAAAAAAACGACCAGTCCGTGGTCCATTCCCACCCCTACCATGAGCTGGTGCTGCCCATCGGCGGCAGCACCGTGCGTTACTCCATCGACGGCAGTGTTTATCTGGTGCATGTCGGCGAGCTCATCTACTTCCCTGCTCAGATCTACCACGCCGGCATCTTCAATATTGATAACGACCACTCTGACCGTCTGGTCATCCAGATCGACGACGCCCTCTGGCAGGCCTGCCGCCGCAACGCAAACCTGAAAAACGCCGCCTGGATGCACAGCATCACCGTGCTGGACCCGGATGTCTGCAACAAGTGGGATTTTCAGAGCCTTTTTGTGCGGATGGCCCAGAGCCTGGAATTGCCAGCCCAGATGCGTGACATCGTTTTTGAAGCCCAGGTGTCGGAGATGATGCTGCTCATCACGCTGGCCACCGGCAGCGGCCAGACCACGGCCCCCAGCAGCACCAACGTTCTGGTGCAGCGTGCCGTGTCCTACCTGCAAGCTCACTATCAGGACCCGACCCTCACCACGGTAAAGCTGGCCCAGGAGCTCTATGCCAGCCGGGAGCACCTCTCCCGCGCGTTTAAAGAGTGTACCATGGAGAGCATCCACAGCTACCTGACCCATCTGCGGATGCAGCACTGCCGCAAGGCACTGGAAGATGGTGTCTCCGTCCTCAACGCCTGCACCGAGAGCGGCTTTCCGGATTACAGCAGCTTCCTCAAAACGTTCCGACGGCTGTATGGCATCACACCCGCGGAGTATCGCTCCCAGAACCGGAAAAAAGTTTGATTACGGAACGTATTGAGAAAAGCAAAAGTTCCATCCTGGATATGAAAAGCAGCCACCTATGCTGTATGGCAAATGCAAAACGGGGCCGTTGCACACGCAACAGCCCCGTTCTTTCATTTTTATACGATTACGCCCAGTTCATCCGGCCGTAGCGGGTGGTCAGCTGGCAGATCTCCTTTTGGAGCTTTTTGGTCAGCTGGGTCTTTTTCAGCCGCCAGCGCCAGTTCTGGCCCACGGTGGAGGGTTTGTTGATGCGGGCGGAGTTGTCCAGCCCCAGCCAGTCCTGCATGGGGATGATGCAGGTGGCGGCGGCACTGCGGAAGATAAGGGCGATCATGCTCTTATAGAGCTGCGCTTCCGGCATGGCATAATCGCACAGATAATCCCGCACCAGTGCACGTTCGGCAGAGGTGATGGTCTGGTACCACGACACCAGTGTTTCGTTGTCGTGGGTACCGGTGTAGGCCACGCTGTTCACCGGGTAATTATGGGGCAGGTAATCGCTGGCACTGCCGGTGTCGCGGGAATCGAAGGCAAATTCCAGCACCTTCATGCCGGGGAAACCGCTGTCCCGCACCAGCTGCCGGACAGTCTCGCTCATATAGCCCAGATCCTCGGCAATGATCTCCCGCTTGCCCAGTGCCTGCTCCACCGCACGGAACAGCTCGATGCCAGGGCCTTTTTCCCAGTGGCCGGGTGCCGCAGTTTCACTGCCGTAGGGAATGGAAAAATACTCGTCGAAACCGCGGAAGTGGTCGATGCGAACCACATCGTACAGTTCAAAGCAATACCACAAGCGGGTGATCCACCACTGATAGCCCGTTTCCCGGTGCTTTTCCCAGCGGTAGAGCGGATTGCCCCAGCTATTTTCGTAGGTGTGATAAATGTAGGGCGAGAAGCGTACCGTGTCGAGCGAGCGTCCGGGAACGGTTATGTCGTTTACGCTGAAATCGAGCAGCTTGCCGTTGGGGGCGTAAATGTCGAACCCGACGGTGATCGGTTCCTCGTAGTTGTAGCCGTTCTGCACGATCACCTCCAGGTCGAGCACGCCGAATTTGCGGGTCGAATCGGGGATCAGCGCTACGTTGAAATCGCGTATGCTGCGTTTCTCCTGGGCGAAAAGATAACTGTTGGTAAACGGTTTTACCGGGGTCGGAGTGAAACCTTTTTGCAATTCGGGCGTATTACTTTCGTGCAGTTCCAGTAAAATGAGGTTATCGCCCTGTTTGACGTAGGGGGTAAGGTCGAAGTCGGCCGGAGCGAAAGGGTCTTCGACCACGGCTACGGTGCGGTCATTGACGCGGAGCGTGTAGGCCGTGCCCGTGTTTTCGAGATGGAGGTAGATGAACGAGTCGAACCAACCGTTCGGAAGATTGACCACATTCCCGATTCCGAGCACCTCTTCCCCGTCGTTCAGAAGTTCGGGGGCGAAAACCAGGTATTTGTCGGTGTTTTTCCGGTTGAGCGCATCGGCGTCTTCGCGGGTGTCGAACGGGACGAATTCGGAACGGTGGATGCGTCCCCCGTCTTGTCCGTAAACGGCCCCGGTGTAACACAGGACGGCGATTGCGAGGAAAATTCGTTTCATGGCGGAATTGTACTATAATGCGATTGACAAAGGTACTTTTTTTTTGACAAATCACAAATATATCCTATCTTTGTCTATCTTTAAGAATGAGTAAAAACAAGAAGAAATTACCGAACGTATGAAAAGCTTGAGAATCGCAGAATTGCTGCAGTCGCCGGCGACGGACGCCGAGGTCGTTGTGAAAGGTTGGGTCAGAACCAAACGTGGAAATAAGAACGTGGCTTTCATCGCCCTGAACGACGGATCGTGTGTGGCGAATATGCAGGTTGTGGTCGATCTGGCGAAATTCGACGAGGAGCTGCTCCGTAAGGTGACTACCGGAGCCTGTCTGCGTGTGGACGGACGCCTGGTCGCTTCGTGCGGTGCGGGACAGGGCGTCGAGGTGCAGGCCGAGAAGATCGAGATATACGGTACGGCGGATCCCGAAACCTATCCTTTGCAGAAGAAGGGACATTCGCTCGAATTCCTGCGCGACATCGCTTATCTGCGTCCCCGTACCAACACGTTCGGTGCGATTTTTCGCATCCGTCACGCGATGGCCTATGCGATACATAAATATTTTAACGACAAAGGTTTCTATTACCTGCATACGCCGCTGATCACCGCTTCGGACTGCGAAGGCGCCGGGGCGATGTTCCAGGTGACGACGCTCGATCTGAACAACCTGCCCAAAACCGAAGAGGGGGCCGTGGACTATTCGCAGGACTTTTTCGGCCGTCCGTGCAGCCTGACCGTGTCCGGCCAGCTCGAAGGCGAGTTGGGAGCTTTGTCGCTGGGGCAGATCTATACTTTCGGCCCGACGTTCCGTGCCGAAAACTCCAATACGCCGCGCCACCTCTCCGAGTTCTGGATGATCGAGCCGGAAATGGCCTTTTACGAGCTGGAGGACAACATGGAGCTGGCCGAGGATTTCCTGAAATACCTGATCCGCTACGCGTTGGAGAACTGCCGCGAGGATCTGGAGTTCATGAACAAGATGTGGGACAACGGTTTGATCGAGCGGCTCAACTTCGTGTTGAACCACGAATTCAAGCGGCTGGATTATACCGAGGGCGTGGAGATTCTCAAGGCTTCGGGCCGCAAGTTCGAATTCCCCTGCGACTGGGGGTGCGACTTGCAGTCGGAACACGAACGCTATCTGGTCGAGGAGCACTTCAAGCGTCCGGTGATCCTTATCAACTATCCGAAGCAGATCAAGGCTTTCTACATGAAGCAGAACGAGGATGGAAAGACCGTCCGTGCGATGGACGTGCTGTTCCCGAAGATCGGCGAGATTATCGGCGGTTCGGAGCGCGAGGCCGACTACGAAAAACTTTCGGCCCGTGTACACGAACTGGGTATGAACGAGAAAGAACTCTGGTGGTATCTCGACACCCGTCGTTGGGGATCGGCTCCTCATTCCGGTTTCGGACTCGGGTTCGAGCGCCTGCTGCTCTTCGTGACGGGTATGGGTAACATCCGCGATGTGATTCCCTTCCCCCGTACGCCCAAGAATGCGGAATTTTAATTAAATCCGGACCATTTATCTATTAACCCGTTTTCAGCCGTTCCTGATAATACTTTTATCACGAACTGCAATATTTTATTTTGCCAAAAGAAGAAGCCGATTACTAATTTCGAAGTTAATAATTGGGAGGAGACAAGTATGAGCATGATCAATCAAAAGCAGGTATTGTCCCTGCAACAGAAATTATCACCCCAGCAGATTCAGATGATCAAATTGTTGGAGTTGCCGACCATGCAGCTCGAGCAGCGGATCAAGCAGGAGATCGAGGAGAACATCGTGTTGGAGGAAGACGATCATACTCCGGAGGACGAGCAGCCGCAGCAGATTTCGGTGGAGGAATACCTCCGGGAAGACGAAACTCCTTCCTATAAGAGCCGTATCAACAACTATTCGAAAGACGATAAACCGCGCCAGGCCCCCCTTGCGGGCGGACGTTCGTTGCAGGAGTACCTGGTCGAACAGTTGGGATACCGCAATCTCTCGGAGCAGGATATGCGTCTGGCCGTTTATCTGGTCGGCAGTATCGAGGAGGACGGCTATCTGCGCCGGAGTTTGGAGGCTATCGCCGACGACATCGCCTTCACGCAGGGCGTAGATGTTTCGGTCGAGCACTTGGAACGATTGCTGTCGATTATCCACGAACTCGAACCGACCGGTGTAGGTGCCCGTAACCTGCAGGAGTGTTTGTTGTTGCAATTGGATCAGGAGAATCTTAATACCCGCTCCCGCCGGCTGGCCCGCAAGATCGTGGAGTGCTATTTCGACGAGTTTGTCAAAAAGCATTACGAAAAACTGATGGCCCGGCTTCAGGTTTCCGAGGACGAATTCCGCGAGGCGATCGAAGAGATTACCCGCCTTTCGCCCAAACCGGGCAACCTTTACTCCGAAGGCGGGGCCGATACGACGCCTTACGTGACGCCGGATTTCATCCTCGATTACCACGAAGGGCATTTCGACCTGACGCTCAATTCGGGTAATCTTCCCGAAGCGAGAATCAATCATCGTTATATCGAAATGATGCGGGGCATGGTGGATTCCGACGGTCGGGTCAAGGAGAAGGACCGCGAGGCGATTCAGTTCGTCAAGAGCAAGATCGATTCGGCCAAGTGGTTCATTTCGGCGATCAAGCAGCGGCACGATACGCTGATGCGGACGATGCAGGAGATTCTCGATTACCAGCAGGAATATTTCAAGGACGGTAACAAAAGTAAGTTGCGGCCGATGATCCTCAAGGATATCGCCGATCGCACGGGGTTGGACGTATCGACCATTTCGCGCGTGGTGAACAGCAAATATGTACAGACCCAGTTCGGCATCATTTTGCTCAAGTCGCTCTTCTCGGAGGCGATGCAGACCGACAGCGGCGAGGAAGTGTCGAGCTATGAAATCAAGAATATCCTCCAGCAGTGCATCGACGAGGAGGATAAACGCAAGCCTCTGACCGATGAAACATTGATGGATATCCTCAATTCGAAGGGGTACCGCATCGCACGTCGTACGGTGGCCAAGTATCGGGAGATGTTGAGTATTCCGGTGGCACGGCTCCGTAAACAGATTTAATCGCGTAGAAGATGTATTTGCGTTTGTCGAAGGCTGTTTCCGTTGTGCTGCATCCGTTCCTGGTGCCGCTCTATATGGTGTCGCTGCTATTGCTGGCCGGTACGGTCTATTCGCTTTATCCGCTCAAGGTCAAGATATACCTTATTTGGGTGACGCTGCTTTTTACGACGATCATTCCGGTTTTGGTGATCGCACTGCTCAAGTCGTATCGTAAGATCGGCGATGCGGATTTGAGCGACCGCAAGGAACGCTTCATCCCGCTGCTCGCTATGATCGCCTGCTATACGTTGTGCGCCGTCGCCATTGCGAGGATTCCTTCGGCGCAGATGTTGAGCCGTTTTATGTTTGCGGGAGCCTGTTGTGTCGCCGTGTGCTGCTGATTTTCGATTTCTGCCTTGCGCTTCAAGGCCTCTTTGTGGGTATGCCAGGTTTCCCACTTCTGTTTGGTTTCTCCGTTTTCGTCCACATAGTTGTAAACAACGGAATAGTTTTTCTTTCGCTTGATTATAGATGCCATATCGTTCTTCCTTTCTTGGATCACAGGTCGAGGGAGTCAAGCCACTCGTCAAATGACCGCTTGGAAATGCGTATGGCGTTACCAATTCGCACGATTTTGAAGTGCCCTTCTTTTACAAGGATATATGCGGAAGTTCTTCCGATGCCCAGAATTTGAGCAATATCGTCAACCGTATATGTCCTTCTTTCAGGGGTTTCTTTCTTCGTGCCGTTCCATGTTTGAGACATGAGAACCCCCTTTCAGTTATGAAAAGGAACAGCACGAATATGTGTGGGTAATATAACTTCCACTATTATTTTACCGTGCTGCTCCGTGTTTGTCTGCTGCTAATTGAAAAGTTTACGATCTATCCATAAACTTTCAAAAAAGAAAAGTAGGCTTACGGACGGCTGCTGGCACAGCTCCACGGGAGTCTAACCCCGGCCCATGCTGATGGGTGCGGCGCACAATGCTTTGTGGGCGTTCAATGCGCGAGTATCTTTAACCCTGCCCGTGTGTCATCGCCCGCAAGCCGCCACGCTTGTTTTACGATCTGGTGCTGTTCGCTCGCCCATTACAGTGGTCCCGTCCTGCGGACTTGAAACGAGGTCATGGCGCACCGGCCGTATGGCTCGGCACAAACAGGAATGTATCCGTTTGCCTTATACTGCGGCGTTGGCCTCCCAACGGGCTTTCTTTGTCAAGGTGCTGCCTTCGGCCACGAAAGAGAGAAACAGGGAAAGGGTAAGCTGTTTCCGCTTTCAGACCGGGCTTGTCAGCTCATGCTGACAATGGAATGAATGAGCTTGATCTCCAATCGGCGCTTCATGTACTCGTCCACCCGAACATGGGGCTGACCGTCAGGATCGTAAAGCGTCCGGGTACAGAGCTTATTGATATAGCCCTCATAATACCGGAGCACCTGCTCCACAGCCTGAGAGTCCCCGTCACGGGCGGCGTCAATCACCGAAAGAGGAAGAAGCTCCTTGCCCTTGTAAGTGGGGTTCTTCATACCGTCAACCTCCCTTCGGCATGAGTGCGGCCAACTTGATCCGCAGCTCGGTCAATGATTTTGCCCTTCGCCGCTGAACGGCGCTGCGAGACATTCCAACAAGGCGGCCAACCTCCTGATCCGGCAGGTCCAGAACAAAATGCAGGATCAAAATACTCTGCTCCTGAACAGACAAACCGGCGAAGGCATCAGCCACAAGCTCGTTTTCAATATGCAGGTCATACCCATGGGACGAGAATGTAAATCTGTCACTGGGGTAATGATCTACAACGCAGAGCTTGTCCATCTCCATTTGCGGAAGGTCGCTGAATGACAGTTCCCTGTCACGGCGCCTCTGCATTTCCCGAAGGTAGTCGATTGCCTCATGGTACAGTACCAGCTTGCAGTAAGCATCGAACTGGCACCGCTCGCCATAGTCATTGCGGGGGATCATATCCATCTTTTCACCTCCTTTCCTGGGGGAATGAGGTGGGTTTCTCCCTTTCCGCTAACAAGGCGAACGCAAAGCCGCTCGCTACCCGCTAAAAGCCTCCTTTTTGAAAATTTCTCAAAATTTTTTTCGAGGCGGGCCTGTCCTCGGAAAACAGCAAAAAGCGCCCAGCAAGTCGCAACAGACCTGCTGGACGCAGAAATGTTTTATAAAGAAGATTGCTTACATGGTATAGTTCATATCCAAAGCCGGACTGCTCCGATGGAGGGGCTACGCTTTTTTTAGCTAGTGCAGATCATGGATACTGC
>OMGH01001695.1_pt1 | contig 12787 bp, 11 predicted proteins | sample 1645841 | NCBI WGS metagenome assembly OMGH01 (sample SAMN00849584, study PRJEB25192) | human gut metagenome
AGGAAAGGAGCCAAAAAAGCCTTATAACCGCTGGAAATCAACACAAAAGGAGCTGAATTTTATGAAAACTATCTTTGAAGAAATGGGCGGTACATACCGTCAAGTGGGAGATTATTTCATCCCCAACATTACTTTGCCGGATGACGGCGAATATCAGATAGGCAAATACGGGCGTATGCGCCGCAGCTATCTGAAAGAGTACCGTAAAATCCTCTACAACAACTATGTGCTGGAGGGTATGCTATTCAAGCACTTGGCTGAAATCGATCAAGCCTGCAACGAGCGCATTGAAAACATCGTTTCCGCTATGGCAAAGCAGGAAGGCGTAACTGAAGCGCTCAAAGCGGCTGATCAAATAGAATGGGTGCGCCGTATGAACAGTATCCGTAACCGTGCGGAAGAAATCATTTTGACTGAACTTGTATATGTTTAATCGAATGCCCGTTATCGGCTATGTGGCTGATAACGGGCATAAACTTTACTTATGCGGTTCGATAAAACGATATTTGCCTTTTCCATATCCTTTTACTGGTACGATTAAGCTTGCAGCTTTCAGTTTGCTGATAAGATTGCCGGCAGCGGTAACGGAATCTCCTGTAATAGAGGAAATGTCGGAACGACCAAAGATACCGTCAGTTCCCATGTTTTTATAAACCTCTTTTGCTTTCTTAATTGTAGCCTGGCTTGCGTTTAATCCATCAATCGCAGCCTCAATCGCAACATAGTCAGTGGTAATCGCAACGCTTTCATCCTCAATCGTAACATTAGCCGAGTTTGTTGTTGTGCCATAATTCAAGTTATACAGCGTAACCTGAAATGAGGTGACATCGGAATAGAACTCCGGTTCCAGCTCTTTACGATAGTTATGAGCAGCATGGTAAGATTCCGTAATCTTCTTAAAGCCGCTTCCTTGACGCTCCATATAACCCAACCGTCCGAAAATATCGGCGAGAACGGGATTGCGGCGAGTGGAGGAAATATTGGATATATCTCTTTCCTGTATCCGTGTTCCATCAGCCATGCCGCCGGGAGAATAGATTGTAAGACGGTCATCATATATGTCGATATGGACTTCGCTGCCTAAAATAAGATAATCACGATGGATCAAAGCGTTGACAAGGGCTTCAAAAACGCTTCGTTCGCAATAATCCGGCATTTCAATACGAGAGTTTGCGGTTTTCTTCCAACGAGTTTTCATGTTCCGTTTTACAAAGCTGACACCTTCATTGAGCAGGATAATTAAGCTGCCGGAATATTCTGCACTGTCGAGAGCATCCACCATACCGCCGCTTTTATCCAAACCATTCCAGAGTGTACAGAACAATCGGGAATGTCTGATTGGAGAATCATCTGCCAGTAAAGCACCTGCATTTGTCAGTTTTCCGTATTCGTTTCTTATATCGAAGGAATCAAAAAGTTTATCTTCCATGCTGTTACCGGTCCAGACCTTGTATCTCTCTCGTAGCTTGGAAAAAGCGTAGTCCTTGAAATCATATTCAGAGTTTAGAGTGTCATAGGTTCGGTTCATGCCTTTCAATATGAGCTGATTCAGGGCGAAACTTGGAGCAATCACACTCTCGTTTCCGATGCGAATATATGCCTCCATAACACCATCTGCTTTGTAGTAGTAAGGCGTAGAGTATCCAGAGGAGACTGTCAGTATCAGAATATTTTTACCATCCTCTCGTTCCGGCACGAGAATGAAGTTGGGATATGGCGAGATACGCTCTTTAATCAGGCGACTGATTGCCTCCGCATCTGCCTGTGCGTCCGTCAAACCAACCACATTTCGATTATCATCAATGCCAAAAAGCAGAGTACCACCGATACCATTGGCAAATGCGCTGACGCTTTTTAGCCAGCTTTTCGGTTTTTTAACTTCCAGAGCAACCTTGAAATCACATTCTGTTGCTTCAGCAATCCATCTATCAATCATTGTCTTGTGCCTCCCTATCAGAACTGTTCTTTCTCGCTCTGCTCTTATACACATTATGCTTGTTCTTGCACTGCGGGCTGCAAAACACAGCACTTGGTCTGCTTGCGACAAAGGCTTTGGTGCAGTGCCTGCAAAGCTTAATCGGATTTTCGCTGTCGGTCAGCATAAAACTGAACATTATCTGTATACCCAGCAGCAGGGAATGAAAATCCCAAACGATGGTCGGCTTATCCAAAAGAGCTATATGATAGGTTGGAGCGATGCCGTCAAAAGCTGCCATGCTCTGCTGCATCATCTGCCGGGTTTCATCGTTCAGTGTATCATAATCCTCATAATAAAGGAAACTGTTGATATAGGTAAATGCCCAGTCGATGAACTGCTGTTTCATCCATTCATATCGCTCCGCATATTCCCGCTGAAAGCTCATGTTGACCGCCATCGGCTTGTCTGTCATGGTCAAAGCCAGTGCCATCATAACACGGTCATTCTGGATGTTCCACATGGACTCGATCCCACGCTTGATCACATCCAATTTGTCAAATGGAAAGAACAGTGCCAGATATTTTTCAGTGGACATAGTTTCTTCTTTGATGAAGTGATTTTTCGGCAGGTACACCGCCTCATATTCCATAAAGCTTGGTGTGGTAGGCAGTGCAGTCATCAGTCCAAACAAGCCGTATTTCACCGCAAATTGCTGAATAACCTTCTGAATTTCGGCATCCGGCTTTTTGCTCATACCCATGCGTCCTATGTTGATGGCATCCAATACAATTTTCTGATACTCTGCCAGCGGATCATAAATACTCGGTTGTGCCGTCTTGGTGGGCGCGAGATACAGAGTTCCGTCCTCTGCCGCCTTCCATTCGTATTCACTATACCGCACCCAGTTAGAACTGGTGCGTTCAAAAAGGTTCTTCATATATAAAACCCTCCGTCATGTATTGTAACCTAAATAACTTCAATTTATATTACAAATTATACTATTTCTTTTCTTCAAAAAAATCTTTCTCCAATAAGGTCATTGACTGCTGCTTTTTTGCCTTATCCAAAAGTGCAGGAAGCAGCTTTTTTCGTATCTTTTTGAGCATTGTGCCACGCACCTTGCGGATGTTCCGGTCGCTTTGATTCCGTATTTTAGCGATCCTTGTTGAGCTAAACAACCGGACAGCGCAGAGAAAAAGCAGCTCCTTGTGTTCCTCATTCAATTCCCAGAGGATTTTGGATAGGTATTCTTCCGTTACAAGTTCATGGATATCGTAAGGGCAGTAGAAAATGGCATCAATGAAATCTCCCTTTCGGAGCTGCTTTTCCAGTACATCGTTTAGCATATCCGGGAAAAAGAGTTCATTGGCAGATGCACCATAGTCAAGAGGAACATCATCGCCGCTGCGGCTGAGTTCGTGATAGCGTTCCCTGCGCTCCCGATTAGCGTCCAGCCTATCCCACCATGCAATCACATTTTCAAACTCCCGCTGTGTTCTGGCAGAATCCTCCAATCGTGCAAGGGCTTCTGCCCGCAGTTCTCGTTTGAGCTTCTTACGCTCCGGTTCTTCCTCGTCAGTACCATCCTCAAATGGATGTTCCTCGGCGTCGGCTTCCAGTTCTTCGATGAGCTGTTCTTCTTTTGCGATCTGCCGCATGGCTTGTTCGGATAATTCGTTTTCTTCGGTATCCGTATCATTGTCAGCAAGAACAACTTGGTTCTTCCGCTTCCTTCGCTTCTTTTCGGGAAGATCGTTAGCGGCTTCTTCCTCATCGTCCCAAAGGGCATTTTCATCTTCTTCGTCATCGACTATGTAATCGGAATCGTCCGCTTCATATTCATCTTCATAGTCGGTATCTTCTTCATAAACGCCGTCATATTCATATTGTTCGGGATTGTCGAACACCGCAGACACCTCCCTTCAAAAATATTTTTGAAATTTTCTTCATTTCTGCGAAAAATGGTTCCGCTAAACACCCCATATTTCTCCTATTAGCGAGGGAGTAATATATTTTGTCTGTCTTTATATTACTGCCGACGCTAAAGAAAGGAGGAATCTGCCTATGAGCAAAACCAACCGTGAGTTGACTGCACGAGAGAAACAGCGTATCAAAAAGCTGATCACTTCCCGCTGCGCCAACTACGACAAGGAATACGGTTGTCTGCCGCTTGACTGTGAGTGCCCTATGTTTGGTATCTGCTATACCAACAGCGCACTGTGCAGAAAATTTCGCAACGCACTTTTGCCAACAGCCCCGGAGCTGCAAGCCGTATTCCAGCCCATGCCGCTGACTGTCTGCAAGCAATGCGGCAAGCCGTTCCCAACGGACGGAAAACGGGTGTACTGCTCACAGCACTGCGCCGAAGAAGCTCGCCGTAAGCAGACCGCAGCAAGGGTGCGTAAGTACCGAGAAAAACAACAACAGATGTAACGCTTTTGCCCTCGGAAAGCCTTGTGCCACAAGGCTTTTTTGAGGGCATTTCTGCATTGGCAGGGTGTTAATACCTTTTGTTCGATTTTAACCACGCAAATGGTTACACCATGCCGGAACTAAACCTATTATACGAAAAAACAATGAACATTTCAACACGGAGGTAACTGCCTATGGCAAAAAACGAGAACAGTAATTTTTCTTATATGATTCGCCGCATTGGCGGCACCACCTATAAAGTTAAAGTAGTATTCAGCGATACAGAGAAAGAAACGATGGAGGATAAAATTTTACGGATGATTCGCAATGAAACGGTTACAACTGGCGGAACTTGTGGTATAATGGATTCACCACAAATGAGCCGACAGTCTGAAAGGAGCGCATCATGAGCGTAAAACAGACTGAAGGAAAAATCACAGCTTTATATGAAAGACTATCCCGTGATGATGACCAGACCGGCGATAGCAACAGTATTGTCAATCAGAAAAAATACCTCGAAAGCTATGCCCATCAGAAAGGTTATACGAACTGTCAGCACTATACCGATGACGGTTGGAGTGGAGGAAATTTTGAGCGTCCCGCCTGGAAACAGCTTATTGCAGACATCGAAGCGGGCAAAGTTGCTCATGTCATTGTAAAAGATATGAGCAGGGCGGGACGTGACTATCTGCAAACAGGCTTTTACACGGAGGTATTCTTCCGTCAGCATCATGTTCACTTTGTGGCGATTGCCAACAGCGTGGACAGCGACGATCAGAACAGCAATGAGTTTGCCCCGTTCCTCAACATTATGAACGAGTGGTATCTTCGTGATCTGAGCCGCAAGCAGAAAACAGCAATCCGTGTGAAAGGCGAATCCGGCAAGCCTACCACCAACTGTGCCATTTATGGCTACAAGAAAATGCCGGGAGATAAGTACAGTTGGTATATCGACGAGGAAGCCGCTGCGGTTGTCCGCCGTATTTTCCGGCTAACCATCGAGGGAAACGGTCCCTATGACATCGCCCGTATCCTCTATGACGATAAGGTAGAAACTCCTGCGGTCTACGCCGCAAAGCAGGGGCGTGGCGTTTGGAAAAGCAAAGAGGAATTTCCCAACCCTTATAACTGGAGTGGTTATATCGTTGGTCAGATTCTCTCCAAGCCGGAATATATGGGGCATACGGTAAACTTCCGTTCCCACAAGCAGTCCTACAAGGACAAAAATCCGGTTATGAATCCTCAGGAGGACTGGCTGATCTTTGAGAACACCCACGAAGCGATTGTAGACAAGGAAATGTGGGAGCTTGCACAGAAACTGCGAAAGACACCGAGACGCCACGATACACTTGGCGAAGCCAATCCGCTGACTGGACTTCTGTTCTGTGCGGACTGCGGAGCGAAAATGACCAATCACCGTTCCAAAGGCGGTACGGAGAACAATCCCTATCCCTCTGATTTTTACGATTGCTCCACCTACACGCTGGCACATCAAAAGCGCACTCATGCTTGCAGCGGTCACTATATTCGGACAAAAGTGGTCAGAGAGCTTGTTTTGGAAACCATCCGAACAGCCAGCACCTTTGCCATCGCCAATCAGGATGAGTTTATGAAAAAGGTGCGCTCTGCTTCTCAAATCAGACAAGCGGAAGTCGCAAAGGATACCAAACGCAAGTTGAACAAAGACCGTAGGCGTATTGCCGAGCTTGATACCATTATCAAAAAGCTCTACGAATCTTTTGCCGTTGGGCGCATTACCGATGAACGCTTTGATACTCTGCTTGCAGAATACGAAGCGGAGCAGAAAACTCTTGTCACATCTGTATCGGATGCAGAATCGCATCTGTCCTCTTTTGAGGAAGATACTGACCGTGCGGCGCAGTTCCTTGCACTGGCAAAGAAGTACACCGATTTTTCCGAACTGACTACTCCAATGATCAATGAGTTTATTGAAAAAATCATTGTCCACGCCCCGGAAAAGATTGACGGGGATCGGGTGCAGGAGGTTGAGATTTATCTGAAATTTATCGGACGGTTTGAACTGCCCGAACCGGAGCTGACACCGGAGGAGATCAAGCGGCAGGAACAGCTCAAACGACACCGCATCAAGAGCCGGGAACGCTACCAAAAAATCAAGGCTGGTGAACACGCAGTTGGTCAGCTATTTAAGCTGATCTGTAAATGCTGTGGTGAAGAATTTGAATCCAAGCGGTCAAATACTCTGTTTTGCAGTCCGAAGTGCCGTACTAAATTTTACCGTCAGGAAGCGGCGGAAAACCGAAAGCGGGAATGTGTCTGCGAGAACTGCGGAAAAACTTTTACCGCTACACGGAAAGATGTAAAATACTGCTGTGATGATTGCAGGACGGAAGCAAACCGCAGGATGCAGAAAGAACGCAATGCTGCGAAGCAAATAAAAAAGAACGAACCAGTATTGCTTGATGCCCCGCCTGTTAAAGAAAACGGGCAAAAACAGAAAACAGCATAATAAATGACGCTGAAGGCGACTTGTGAGAATAAAATCTCATGAGCCGCCTTCTTTTTGTTTTCAGCCGGATACGGCAGAAAGGAATAAAATTTATGACGGAAAATGAAAAGAAGCTTTTACAGGCGAAGCACAGATTGGAAGAAGCCAAGATGCGTGACCGACAGAAAGAGCGAAAAGCACGGACACGGCGGCTGATTCAGGAAGGTGCGATTTTAGAGAAAGCATTACCGCAGACAACACAGATGACTTTGGAACAGTTGGAGGATTTTTTATGGGAAGTATTCAAGGCAGTTCGATGATCTGGGAGCGTTCCGGGAAACCGGGACGCTTTTTCTTTTTCCCGAAGGGCGCACTTACTCACCACCTGCAAAGCAGGCGGTGGTATCCCTCCCGTTGGTCAGGCTCGTGCGCTCTTCACGAACTGTCTTTCAGACAGTTCGTGAAGAGGGGGCAGGCAATGTCGCAAGCGAACATTCCCTGTGCAGTCGGCCCTATATTTTGCTCTATCAGCAAAACGATGAGGTGGCATATTGCCACCCCATCTCGCCGCCTGCCTGCGAAAACCTGCCACCGGCAGTTTTGTCGCAGCTATGGGTACCGCATTCTCGGCGACACCCATTTTCTCTTTTCGAAAGAGAAACAGAAATAAAGGACGGTAAAAACAAATGGCGATTTATCACTTGGAAGCTAAGGTGGTCAGCCGTGGTACAGGAAGAAGCGCTGTTGCAGCTTCCGCTTATCTGAGTTGTTCTAAAATCCTCAATGATTATGATGGGGTGCAGCATGACTACACCCGCAAGAAAGGACTTGTCTGGCAGCAGGTGTTGCTGCCAGAATATGCTCCACAGGAATGGCAGGATCGGAGTGTTCTCTGGAACGCCGTGGAGGAAAATGAAAAAACGAAGGACAGCCGCCTTGCCCGTGAATTCGTGGTCGCTCTGCCGATTGAACTGAGCGAAGCGCAGTGGGAAAAGCTGCTGTCCGATTTTATTTCTGATACCTTTGTGGCTGATGGAATGTGTGCAGATGTGGCGATCCATGATCCTCATCCGCCCGGACACAACCCTCACGCCCACATCATGCTGACCGTTCGCCCTTTGGACGAAAAGGGCAAATGGCAGTATAAAACAGAAAAAGAATATCTTTGTGTCCGAAACGGTGAGGAAAAAGACTTTACCGCAGCGGAGTTCAAAGTGGCACAGGCAGAGGGATGGGAGAAACAATATTCCTACAAAGTTGGAAAAAAGAAAGTGTATATGCCGCCCTCTGAGGCTGATAAACTGGGATATGTGCGAGTCAATAAATATCCGAAAAGCACGAAATACGGCAGACAAAATCCTATTGCTGAGCGTTGGAACAGCGAAGAACAACTTGTTTTATGGAGAGCAGCGTGGGCTGATGTAACGAACCGCCATTTGGAGCGTGCCGGACACAAAGAACGCATCGACCACCGTAGTCACGCAGAACGGGGACTTGATGAACAGCCTACTATTCATGAAGGTGTGGTTGCAAGAGCATTGGAGAAAAAGGGCATTGTTTCTGACCGATGCGAGTTGAATCGTCAGATTAAGGCGGACAATGCGTTGCTCCGTGAGCTGAAAACAACAGTCAAGAAGCTGATGCAGGAAGTTAAAGCATCTGTTCCTGCTCTTGCAGAAGCAATGGAGTCCTTACGGGCAAATATGGTTATTTTCCGTTATCAGATTCGCTATGCCGGTTTTGGAAAGCACAAATTATCAGAAAGCCTGAATGTGTTGAAGCCCGATCTGGAGCAATATGCTTTACTGGTACAGCAGATTAAAAATAAGACTAAAGAGCGGAAAACGCTGCTTGCAGAAAAGAAAGCGACGCCATTTTATCAGTTTGTTGCTTATAATGATTTGGCAAAACAGATTGCGGAACTGACGGAAGATTTGGAAGAACTGAGATCCGAAAAGACGATGCTCCTCAGTTCATTTGATTGTAGTGAGGATGCTGGAATTGCTGAGGTTAAAAAGAGTGTTTCGGCTATGGAGGAAAATTTGAAACGGCTGACAAAGCAGGAAGAAAAATATGCTGCCGAGTTGGAGGATGCCTTAAAGCAGTTCTCGGAATTAAGGGGGCAGGCAAAAGATGTGGATTCAGCAGAACTCTCCGAAAAGAGGATCGCCTTACAGGGGGAGAAGATTCAATCTGCCACTTCCAAAATCAAAGCGGCATATGGAGAAAAATTTGATCCGCTTATCCTGTTTGACAGCAAGCGGGATGTTTCTGAATTATTGGGGGAAAAAACAGAGGTACAATCTGTTCGTGAGCATTTGCAGAAAAAACAGAAGCAGACAGCAGAGCGTAAAAAAATTTCAAAGAAGAACGAGCAGGAACGGTAAAACACCGCTTCAGCAATAAGAGAAAAACCTTTGTACAAGTCTTTTTATGCTTTATTTTGTTAGGAAGTTGGATTATAATATATGCAAATGGAAAATATCAAAACAAGGGGGATCAGGATATGGGAATTCTAATCTCAGTAATTACTATTACTCTGCTGGTGCTCTGTTATGTCAGGATGTATAACCGTCTGAAGCGGCTTTCCGTCAAGGTGCAGGAAGGCAGCGCAGGCATTGATGTTGCTTTGGAGAAACGCTACGATATGCTGTCAGAAGAAATTGAAGCAGTAAAAAAGTATCTGGCACATGAGTATCAAATCTACACAGAAGTCACATCTACCCGCGCGGGAAAAAAACTGAACGAAAGCATATTTCAGGAAAAGAAACAACTGTCTGAGGAAGCGGTCAAAGCAATCAGCGAGACGATTACCGAACAGCAAAAGCAGATGGAAACAATCCGACAGCAGTTGGATCAGCAGCGAGGGCAAGATAACTCTCTTGGAGCGGAAACACCGGGTATGGGAGGCGACGGGCTGATCGGACATCAGGTAAGTCTGGATCGGAAACTTGGCTTGCTTGCTTCCGCCCAGCAGGGACTCACCGGGGTCAACTCTGCCATCAATGCACTGGCTGAGCAATACCCAACTCTTTATTCCTATGCGTCCATGCAGCATTTTCAGCAGGATATTTTTGACGCAGAAGAACACTTACAAGCGGCGAGACGGTTGTACAACTCTAATGTATCTTTGTATAACCAGAGAATTAACACATTTCCTTATCTGCTTTTAGCAAAACTTCATGGTATGAAAGAAGCGAAGTTTTATACTGTGGAAGAAAAGAAAAAAGACTTTAAGGTGCAGTTTTGAGAAGAAAGGAAAAAAGATGTATGAAAATGGTGGAACAAAATATCAGCGGTGTCAAGCTGGAACAGTTGCGGCAGAACGCTGTTAAAAAGCATAAGATTCTGCGGAAGCTGCTCCCGGTGTGCCTGATTTTATTTATAGGATTGACACTGGTAAAAAACCGATTTTTGTTTGTCTCCATCAGCGAATATGGCTTTGGAGACCCAGCAACTCAGGGGGCCTTTTGGGGTCTGATCGGAGGCATGATGCTCAGCGTGATTTATGCGGGTGTCATTTTTTGTTTTTACTATATGCTGGTCTATAAAAAAGTTTATGACCTCTTTTGTATCAATTTCAAAAACAAATATGTGTTGGACACTCTCCGACAACTGCCGGATTTTTCCGAATTGTGCTACAATGCCGGAGGCGGTCTTTCTTATGAGGAAATGAACCGTTTAAAGTTAATCCCCGGAGGTCAGTCGGTCTTTTATCAATCGTCGGATGAACTGTCCGGCAAGCTGGATGGAGTTCCCTTCCGAGCTGTCAATGTCTGCACTGGCGAAAAAGCTTCCGCAAGAAGTTCTACTCCAAAAATTCTGTTTGAGGGACAGGTCATTGTTTTTTCCTGTTTTGATAATCGGAAGATCAGCGAGGGCTTTGTCCAGGTGTTTTCCAAAAAAGCTCTGTCTAAACTCAGGGAAACCAGAGTCCCACTACCAATTCAGACAGAAAACAGTGTATTCAACGAAAATTTTGCAGTGTTTGCAGAGAACGAGCAGAATGCTTTTTACATCCTGACCCCCCAGGTGATGGAGCAGATTACAGCTTTTCAGGAAGCTATGGAAGGAAATGTTTATCTTTCCTTTTCTGAAAAATCTCTATATGTAACTTGCAGCCAGCTTCGCAACCCTTTTCATATTTATATAGATATTCCTGTTGAAGAACAGCGTCAAAAGATTGCCGGCGATACGGCGATTCTCCGCAGTGCAAAGGAAATTCTCATCAGAGCCGGACAAAGCAGTCCGAAATAAGAAGTCAGTCCCTGAAAGGAGGTAGGTATCATATGGGATGTACGATTGTGTTCGTTATCCTGCTTGTTATTGGAATGGGCATCCTCTGCTTTTTGACGGGGGATATGACGGCTTTTATCGCCCTGGCTGCTACTTTAGTCATAGGGCTTGGTCTTGCTGGTATTCTGTATCATATCTATAAATCGAAGCAAAGACGGATGGAGAAGTATAATCCCCTATCCCCTACATTGCGCTGGATGAATGCCGCAGGGTCGATCCTGATTGCCGCAAGTCAACATACAAATTTTCATCTACTGGCTGGCTGGCGGTACAATAACGAATTTGACCGGGAAAGTATTAAAACAATGCTGTGGGATTATTGGGGCATTCAAGGACATGAGACAGCTATAAAGGAAATGCGCAGCCTGATCGACGAGGGAATGCGTGCCAGCTATCGGAGGAAAATGGAACTTTTGTCGCATAAATATAAGGATGCTACAGAAGTCCAGCTCATTGAGGAGGCCCGCAAAACTAATCCAAAAGCCGATGAAGCTAGCTATCTGCCGAAAATGCTGACAGCATGGCGGCGTTATGGGGAAAATGCCCTGTTAGGCTGGGATATGGGACGCTGCGCATATATCACGCAATGTTGCTATCTGGCAGGCTACATCAATATGAAGGAAATGTTGGATTTGTGTGTAGATGCCGGGACAAAGGCGCAGGCTTTTTTTCAGAACTGGGAAGAAATGATGGAGAGCTATCTGCTGGGCGGCCAGTTCTGGCAGCATGAGGATAAGAATGACCCAAAATCCATGACGGCAGAACGATGGAAACTATATGAACAGCTCTGGCAGGGAAGAAAACCCTTCCAGAGCTCTCCATACCTCGCTGTCCCGTTCGACCAGCCCCTCTCAAAAGAGGTTATCACCAATGAATACGGTATTCTGCCGGAATATCAGAAATATTATAATCATGGATAGTTCGTATTCAGTTTTGGGTATGGGAAAGGCGCGGCCTGTCTGCCGCGCCTTGGTGGGTGGTGTTTGGTTTTCTGTTTCTGGCTGGACAATGTGTCCAGAGGTGGGGGCGTGTAGTGCTATTTGCTGCTTTCTTCTTTCCAGTCACTTAAAATCAGTTCAAAACTGTCTGGATAAATATAAACGTTCTCAAAATATTCATAAAAATCTTGATGCGCACCAATATTATAATTGAGATAATCGTCCTCATTGACTACTTCATAGTTTTCTTCTGATAGATAATAGACACCTACATCTACAGAATAGCCCATCGCCTGTATCTTTGATGTTAATTGCTGCATATCTGTGTCTTTTCCTGCTGTATCATCTTTCGTATAAATCCAAAGAGAAACGACCGGGTTTCGTCCCATACCAAAAGTTGTGAGTAATTCTTCAGCCGTAGTGTTTTTATCAAAGTCAGGAGATGGGGTGTAAGGTGCAATAAATACTTTGCAATCATCGTAAATTTCCTGCACAGCGGGCGCTAAAATAGCCCATAAATCTTCTCGTCTTAAATAGACAATATAGTTGTCTATATATGTCTGATCTTCCTCCGACCATCTCAAATTTACATACAGCCCAGGAAATCGTGTAGATTGAATACTTCCGTACTCTGTCGCAACAAATTCATCACCATATTTCTCAACGAGGTATTCCAGTTTTGGGTCTGTGCGGGAATGGTACATATAATCTGCGATCTGCTCATGGCGTGGACGCGGCTCAAATCGACCTTCGGCA
>OMGH01001726.1_pt1 | contig 12526 bp, 5 predicted proteins | sample 1645841 | NCBI WGS metagenome assembly OMGH01 (sample SAMN00849584, study PRJEB25192) | human gut metagenome
CTGCCCCCTCTACTTCACCGGAACACGGCCCTATCGATCAGGGAGCTACATTTGTGCATGCAGTTGTCCGTGAAATCCTGCTGGATGCCATCCAAGCGAGCAAAGAATTGGGAATAGACAAAAAGGAACGTAAACAATGGGAGCACGTGCTTGCCAATCTCGTCCCTTATAAAATAGGTCGCTATGGTCAGTTACTGGAATGGTCAACCGATATCGACGATCCGAAAGACGAACATCGCCATGTAAATCATCTCTTCGGTCTGCATCCCGGACACACTGTTTCTCCTATCACTACTCCCGAACTGGCAGAAGCTGCCAAAGTTGTATTGGTGCATCGTGGCGACGGTGCTACCGGCTGGAGTATGGGATGGAAGTTGAACCAATGGGCACGCCTGCAGGATGGAAATCACGCCTATACCCTCTTTGGTAATCTGTTGAAAAACGGAACACTGGACAATTTATGGGATACCCACGCGCCTTTCCAGATTGACGGAAACTTTGGAGGTACGGCAGGAATAACCGAAATGCTGTTGCAAAGCCACATGGGATTTATCCAATTGTTGCCAGCCTTGCCGGATGCCTGGAAGAACGGTTCGATAACCGGCATCTGTGCCAAAGGCAATTTCGAAATTTCCATTTCATGGAAAGAAGGGCAACTGGACAAAGCAACCATTCTTTCCGGGTCAGGAACTCCCTGCAATGTAAGATACGGAGATAAAACTCTCTCATTCAGCACCGTGAAAGGGAAGAAATATGAAATCACTTTAGTAGGAAGTCTGTTAAAACTGCTGTAAACGGCACCTATTTCATCATATATTCAGCAAAAACCGGCTGAATATATGATGAAAGTATTATCTTTGGTAAACCAAACCAAGGATCAATGTGCCAATCTCAGACGATCCGCTAACCTACTTTTACATGAAAACAAGATTGCTTACTTTACCAGGGATTATAGCTATTATACTATTGATAACTACCCTCCCTCTCCGCGCAGAACATTACTACTATAAGCAAATCTCCCTCAAAGAAGGACTGCCGTCCAATGTACGCTGCATCCTCAGAGACGAACAGGGTTTCATCTGGATAGGCACCAAAGCAGGACTGGGAAAGTTCGACGGACATCAGCTGAAGAGATACAAACACCAGGCAAATGATCCGCACTCGCTTCTTCACAACCTGATCTACCAAATAGCGGAAGACAAACAACATAACATCTGGATACTGACCGAAAAAGGAATTGCACGCTATCAGCAACAGAGCAACAACTTCACTTTCCCTACGGACGAAGAAGGGAATTACATTACTGCCTATTCCTTCTGCCTCGTTCCGGATGGAATCCTGTTCGGTGGCAAAGACAGAATCTATAAGTACAGCTATAAGGACTCTTCGCTGAGACTCCTTCAATATTTCAATGCCAACTCTTTTAAAATCACCGCTCTCAGTGTATGGGACTCAAAGACGCTGCTCTGTTGCAGCCGATGGACCGGCTTATATCTCGTGGACCTGCAAACCGGAGAGCACAGACGCCCGCCCTTTGACTGCGGACCGGAAATCACAAGTATGATAACCGATTCTAAAAATAGAATCTGGATTGCCCCCTACAGCGGTGGACTGCGCTGCTACTCACGCGACGGCAAACTATCGGCTTCGTACACTACCCATAACTCCTCACTCAGCAACGACATCGTATTGAGCCTCGCCGAAAGAGAAGAACAACTGTGGATAGGAACAGACGGGGGAGGCATCAATATCCTCCATCCCGAAACCGGAGAAATCTCCCAACTGGAGTATATTCCGGGCCGTGAGAACTATTCTCTGCCTGCCAACTCCATTCTCTGCCTTCACAACGATTACAACAACAATGTATGGGCAGGAAGCACCTGCAACGGATTGATCAGCATCCGGGAAGTATCAATGAAAACCTATACGGACGTAGTGCCGGGCAACGACCGCGGATTGAGCAACGGCACTGTACGGAGCCTTTACCGGCAATCGCCGGATAGCATCTGGATTGGCACCGATGGGGGAGGCATCAACCTTTTCAGCCCGCACACCGAAAAGTTTACCCATTATTCGTCTACTTGGGGAGATAAGGTGGCATTCATCAGTGGCTTTACACCCGGAAAACTACTGATCTCGCTTTTCTCCAAAGGAGTCTTTGTCTTCAACCCCGCCACAGGAGAGAAGCAACCTTTCACCATCATCGACAAAGAAACGACTACACGGCTCTGCAACCGTGGAAAGTCCGTCAACTTATATCAAAATACGCCCAACACCGTGTTATTCCTGGGAGACCACATCTACCAGTATCACCTCAAAGAGAAGAAATTCAGCACCATCACCGAAGAGGAAGGGAAAGATATTGTGGGTACCCTTGTCCCGTTCGATCATCAAGAGAACCTGACCTATATCAATGATATCAAACATATCTATGAACTGGACGACCAGACCTCCCGGCTGAAAACCGTTTTCGAATGCTACACGGATACAGTGATCAGTTCCGTATCCCATGATGAACAGGGACATTTCTGGATCGGAAGCAATTTCGGACTTATCCACTACGACCCTGTCTTAAAAAGCCGGACTCTTGTCCCTACCAATCTGTTCACCGAAATTAATATGGTACTGTGCGACCAGAAAGGCAAAGTATGGATAGGCGTTGACAATATGCTTTTCGCCTACTTCATCAAAGAACAGAAGTTTGTACTTTTCGGAGAATCGAACGGAGCCATACAAAACGAATATCTCCCCAATGCACGGTTGGTGAACGAACAAGGGGATGCCTACATAGGCGGTGTGAAGGGTATGCTGCGCATCGACGGGCAACTTCTTCTGAACACATCGGAAATGCCGGAACTTCAATTGCTGGATATTACCATCAATGGCGAATCGGCGAATCATGAATGGTACAACCATCCGGCAAAAATCTCGGTACCCTGGAACAGCAATATATCCATCCGCATCATGTCGAGGGAAGAAGACATCTTCCGGCAAAAGATTTACAGGTATCAGATAGAAGGATTGAACAACGAATATACCGAATCATACAATCCGGAACTGGTGATCCGATCACTGCTTCCGGGAAGTTATAGAATCATGGCTTCGTGCACTGCAAAAGACGGTAGCTGGATTCCCGACCAACAAGTACTGGAACTAACCGTACTTCCGCCCTGGTACCGGACATGGTGGTTTAGCCTGACTTGTGCCGTACTCGTTTCTATAGCAATCATCGAAACTTTCCGAAGAACGGTGAAGCGCAACGAAGAGAAATTGAAATGGGCAATGAAGGAACACGAGAAACAAACGTATGAAGAAAAAGTACGTTTCCTTATCAATATCAGCCATGAACTCCGCACTCCGTTGACACTTATTCATGCGCCGCTCAACCGGATACTGAAATCTTTGTCTTCCGAAGATCCCCAATATCTGCCGCTAAAAGCTATTTATCGTCAGGCCCAACGAATGAAGAACCTGATAAACATGGTGCTCGACGTACGCAAAATGGAGGTCGGTGAGAGCAAACTGCTTATTCAACCGCATCCCCTCAACCACTGGATTGAGCACGTATCACAAGATTTCATCAGTGAAGGAGAAGCAAAGAACGTACGCATCCGTTACCAGCTCGATCCGCAGATTGAAACAGTAAGTTTCGATAAGGACAAATGCGAAATCATCTTAAGCAATCTGCTGATCAATGCGCTCAAACATAGTCCTCAGGATACGGAAATAACCATTGCCTCGGAATTGCTTCCCGAAACAGGAAGAGTACGTATCTCCATCATCGATCAGGGATGCGGATTGAAACAGGTAGATACACATAAACTCTTTACCCGCTTCTATCAGGGAACAGGAGAACAAAGTGGAACCGGAATCGGATTGTCTTACTCAAAAATTCTGGTCGAACAGCATGGCGGCTCTATCGGTGCACAAGATAACCCCGAAGCGGGGGCTATCTTCTTTTTCGAGCTACCGTTGAAGCAAGAATCAGAAGAGATTATCTGCCAGCCGAAAGCGTATCTGAACGAACTGATACTTAGTGATAATCTGAAGCAGGCAACCGATAAAGAAACTTTCGATACAACTCCATACACCATCCTGGTGGTGGATGACAATCCGGATATGACAGACTTTCTAAAAAAGACACTGGAAGAGTCTTTCAAACGGGTAATCATTGCCGCTGATGGGGTGGAGGCTCTCCAGCTTATCAAAAGTCACATTCCGGATATCATTGTCAGCGATGTGATGATGCCGCGGATGAACGGATACGAGCTGTGCATAAACATCAAAGAAGATATTACGATCAGCCATATTCCCATTATCTTGCTCACGGCACGAGATGATAAACAAAGTCTCATCAGCGGTTATAAGAATGGAGCAGATGCCTACCTGACAAAACCTTTTGAAGTAGAAATGCTGATGGAGATAATCAGTAACCGTCTGAAAAACAGGGAATACATTAAGAAAAGGTATTTGCATACGGGCATAATACCTGTCCCGAAAGAGACCACTTTCAGTCAGGTAGACGAGAGCTTCTTACTTAAAGTGAACAAAACAATCCAGGAGAATCTGAGTAATACCAATCTGGACATTCAGTTCATTTGCAAGGAAATAGGTTTAAGCCGTACTTCGCTTTACACTAAACTGAAAGCACTTACCGGGATAGGAGCAAATGATTACATCAATAAATTCCGAATAGAAAAAGCACTTACGTTAATTGCCAATACCGAAATGACATTTACGGAAATTTCAGAAGAGGTCGGATTTACATCTCCCAGTTATTTCAGCACTGCTTTCAAGCAGTACACAGGGGAGACACCGACTCAATACAAAGAAAAAACAAGTAAAATATAATATCATCATAATCTGAAGACAATATTTATCAAAAAACAAAAGGAGAAAGCGAAGTTAGAGTAAATCGACCAAAATCTGTCAGAGAATGACTAAATAGTATTATTCCATATTCAAATTAGGTTGTAATTTTGCCCTATACCTAAGTGAAGTATTTGTCAAATCCTAATTAATAAAACAATAGTATGAAAAAACATTTTCTGATTTTTACAATCTCACTTCTATTTTTCTCGCTTGCACAAGGCAAAGTGAAGCTCCCTGCCATGATGGGAGATCATATGGTACTTCAACAAAACAGTTCCGTTAAGCTGTGGGGATGGGCAGACGGCAAAAAGGTGACTGTCACCACCTCTTGGAATAACCGTACTTATAAGGTATCGACAGACGATGAGGGAGCCTGGCTGGTCAAAGTGGATACTCCTGCCGGGAGTTTTACTCCTTATTCTATTACCATCAGTGACGGGATCCGGGTCACGCTATCGGATATATTAATAGGAGAGGTATGGATATGCTCCGGTCAGTCTAACATGGAAATGACCATGAAAGGAAACATGGGACAGCCCATTGACCATTCGCTGGAAACTCTTCTGAACGCAGGCAACTATCGCGACCGTATCCGTTTTATCACTGTCCCCCGAACCAAAGGAGTGAAAGAACGGACAGACTTTGAAGGAGCGAAATGGGAAGTTTCTTCGCCCGAAACCACTATGGATTGCAGTGCCGCAGGTTACTTCTTTGCCCGACAACTGACGGAAACGCTTCATCTCCCCGTAGGACTGGTCATCAACAGCTGGGGAGGTTCACGAATCGAGGCATGGATGACAGAAGAAACGCTCGCCTCCGTGGAAGGCGCAAATATAGAAGCCGCCAAAAATCCAAAGTTAGATACGAACAGCCGGCTGCAATGTCTGTATAATATCATGTTACTACCTGTAAAAAACTATACGGCACGCGGATTTCTATGGTATCAGGGAGAGTCGAATCTATTCAACTATCAGATCTATGCTCCGATGATGACTGCGATGGTGCAGCTCTGGAGAAATGTATGGGAAACACCGGATATGCCTTTTTATTATGTCCAGATTGCTCCGCACAAATACGGAAACAGCCGGAATATAAATTCCGCCTTATTGCAGGAAGCACAAATGAAAGCATTACAGACAATCCCCAACTCCGGAATGATTCCTACGATAGATGTCGGCGACGAGTTCTGCATTCATCCCCCTCAGAAAAATGTAGTAGGACTCCGGCTGGCCAATCTCGCACTGACTAAAACATACGGTCTCCATAAATTCCCATCTACCGGACCGATGATGACAAAGGTGGAATATTCAAAGAACAAAGCGATCGTCACACTCGACAATGCCCCTTCCGGACTGGCACCGGGCAACTGTGAATTGGAAGGTTTCGAAATAGCAGGAGCCGACAAGAAGTTCTATCCGGCAAAAGCACGGATTGCAGGTCGCACAAGAAATGTGGAAGTATGGAGCGATCAGGTCGCCCAACCGGTAGCCGTACGGTATGCTTTCCGTAATTATGTAGGAAACATCACTTTACGCAATACATTGGGGATCGCTGCTTTCCCGTTCCGGACGGATACATGGGATGATGTAAAGTAAGAGCCTGATTAGCCTGTGTGCAGGGTATATATGTCCTGCGTACAGGAGCTATATATCCAACGCGCAGGAGCTATATATCCAATATGTTGGGCATATAGCTCCTGTATGTAACTAATAAATTCTATCTGACGTAAGTCTCCTTTTCCATATAATAAATAGCTTCTCCTCTATCCCCGTTCTCCAAATCTGTCAGTTCTACCTTAAACACATAATAAGGCAAAGTATTATTCCTGTTTTTAGGCATATCGACTGTCAACAGATAGGCATTTCCCCACTCGTCAGGAGCGAAATATTCTTTTATCTCTTGCTTCATGAGTATAGGAACTTTTTCACCGTTGATCCAGACAACAGCTTTCAACTGTTCCGGCTCAGGGGCCAGAATTGCTTCTTTAGGCTTTCCGGCTTTCATCCATGCCTGCGTACGTGTCAGACTCATAGGACGGACATACACCTGATAAGCAGGTGTTGCACCCGGGATTCTGAAAGCACGCAGTCCATAGGCTTCCATACGATGATATTGTATGTTGAGCGTTGTGTCGCGATCGGCGATAAAATCCCATCCCCAAAATTCCAGTCGTTGATCCTTCTCCGGTAGGGTAGAATTGGCGATGATGTATTCATCCATATTCAATGCACCCATCGAATGATATTTTCCCTTGGGGATGCGTATGCTGTAATTTCCATTTTTGTCTGTCAGCGTTACCGATACCTCACTGAAGTCCGGACGTGCCCAACTGACGGAAACATTGTCCAGCGGATGATTATCATAATCGGTCACACGCCCATTGATCGTTACAGAGTCCGTTATTACTTGAGAAGTTTGAGCTACCAAGCTACTATTAAATCCGATTATAAGTATGAGTAATAATAAATTTGCTTTCATTCTATTATTTGTTTGTGATGATTATCTTTAACTCCTATACGCTCACTCCTTCGCACACATTGGTAAATGTATAAAATTAATCTGAAAGTCTATCTATTATACGTATATTTATAACGTCCAAATAAAATAGCTCTTAAAGCAAAGAGGATGCCAATAGTTCCCCACAGGCATCCTCTTTTGTTATATATCAATGATTTACACGAAATACATTTAGAATGAATGCATCCTCAGTTGCTTATCAACCAATATTCCGTCTTTCAGATTCAGATCAAACTTCACTTTACGTTTCGCTTTCAATTTCAGAATAAAGAGTTCTTCCGAACCTTCCAAAGCCTCCTGTTTTCCCATATTGACGAAAGTAGGATAGAGAGATTTCACACCATTCGTATGCAGGCGGTCATAAGTCAGATTTTCCATTGCTTTCATATTCAGCGGTTCCACACCTACAAATTCATAGTCGCTCTGATCATAAGGCAAAGCAAAGCTAAGTGCATTAACCGAACGCAGATCATTACCTTTCACACGGATTTCAACGATTTCGTCCTTCTGGTACTGCTTCTTCGGAGTGCTGATAGACAGAGAGCCGGATACTTTCTCCGTAGCTTTCCTGTCGACACCGCCGTCGAGCTGAGTGGCTACGACAGAAATATCATAAGCATCTATCAAGTCATTCATGTTGATATCGCCTTTGCTGATATAACCTTCAAAGTCTGAATCACCACGACGCAATCCGGTATAGTTCATATAAGAAGTCAGGTCATTGCGGTCGATCTTGCCATCATTGTTGATGTCGCCTTGCAGGTAACTTGCCGTTCCCGGTACTTTGAATACGTAGATTTCACGACCTGAACCATAGTTTCCTACACCTGCCGTAACGTTCAGTTTGATGTAACGTGCATTTGGACGCTCTGTGAAAGTGAATACTTTTACATCACCGTCCCGCTGCCATTCGAATGCTCCGGCTTCCGTCCAGTTTTCTTTGTCCATACTGTAGGATACTGTTCCTTTCAGCAGTGTACCGTTGCCGGCATCCGCACGGGGTAGATAATGGAACTTATCCAGTTGGTTAACTGTTTTGAGGTCGATAATCAAATCTAATGGTATGGAGTTAACGTTATACTTCGTGTGCCATGTATCTCCCGATTCGGAGAAGTTGAACAATCGGTCTACACCGAATCCTCCCTGCGATGCGGCAGTCGATTCGCCTTCAATGCCACGAATAGCAAATTCCAGCGGATTAGTCTTCGTTTTCACCTGAATCTCTGCCCATTCGGACACACCGTCTTTGTTGACAGCACGCACTTTGAATGCGTAAGGAGTATCCGCTTTCAGATCTTCAAACAGTAAGTGAGTATCCCGGATAGTCGTATAAAGCATTCCGTCAAATTCAATCTCATAGTAATCGGCATTGGGTACTTTGTCCCAAGTCGGTTGCAGGGTATATGCTTCTCTGTTCTGCTCGCTTACCTGAGCGTTTTGCGGTGCAGACAGGGTTCCGTTGCTTACCAAGTTCCGGTCGGCCGGCTCAAAGCGGAAACCTTCCACGTCCAGCTCGATACGATTGGCGGTGATGTCGGTGCTGCCCAGTTTGATGTGCAACAGCGGATTCTTTGTGATAACCACTTTCTCAAATTCACTTCCTTTGGTTGCAAACTTATTCAGATTGGGGGTTTCTTCGTACCAGAATACGTTTTCTCCATTCAGAAGTTCCGCTGCCGTGCTTACTTCCGTCAGTTTTACTTTCTTGTTGTTGATTCTTGCAGTCAGTTTCTTCGGTTTCTCCGTGACGTTGATGCGCAGTTCCGTCTTTTTATCTTTTACAAAACCGTCGAAACTTCCGGCTGTGGGATGAATGGTGATAGTCACACGGTTCTTTGCGTCTACGTTCGATTCGATCAGGGTAGATACCGATTTCTCCTGACGGTAGGCTTCCGTCACACCGTCATCGTCATATTCTACGGTTGCAGTATGGCGGTTCGGATAAAATTCATAGATGCGAAGTGAGGGGTCTATTTCGCTGACATTATTGTTAGGTTGTGTCATCGGAATAATAGCGCCGTTCTTTACGAATACGGGTAACTTCCAGACCGGAGTATCGAAGTTGCTGAGAATACGGTTGCCTTCGTATTTCTCTCCGCTGAAATAATCTATCCAAGTGCCTTCGGGCAGATAAATTCCATTGCGGATATCATTGCCTTCTTTATCAGCTTTCGTATTCTGATAGACAGGGGCTACGAGAAAGTCGGTACCATACATATATTGGTAGCGGGTAGCCGTTCCGTAGGTATATTCATTCGGATAGTCGAGGAACATGGCACGGATGAGAGGCATACCATCCACCGCTTCACGGGCAAAGCTATACGTGTAAGGCATCAGTTCCGATTTCAGTTTGAGATACATACGGTTAATGGATGTAGCTGGTTCGCCTAAAGCATGGGGGTACTTTTCGTTGGCGCCCCAGCCATCCATATTCAACTGCATGGGGGTAAATGTTTTCCATTGGAAATCACGTATATTGACTGCCGCATTCTTTCCACCGAAGATACCGTCCATATCCGAGCAGATATTCGGCTGGCCGGACAGACCGGAACCTATATAAGTAGGGATATGAAAACGGATATATTCCCATTCGCCTCCGGTCTGGTCGCCCGACCAGATGCCGGCATAGCGTTGTGTGCCTGCCCAGCCGTCCAGTGAAATGATAAAGGGACGGGCATCATTGCCATAATAAGGCATAATATGTCCTACGTCCGCCACTCCGTTCAATCCGAAGGAATAGCCGGCTCCTACCCATGCCACGTCAGTTTTGAGTACACGCACACCGGCATCACGGACTTCTTTCACGATGTCACGTTGCAATAAGGCGCTTACACCTTCCTTCGGGTGCAGGTCCGACTGTGTCCAGAGTCCTATTTCCACTCCGTTCTTGCGGGCATATTCTCCCAGACTTTTCAGATTGGCGATGTTGCCGTCCAACGTTTCCGTCTGTCCGTATCCGGCTCCGTAACCGTCGTTCGGCAGTAACCATCCGAGAGGCATATCATGATTCTTGTAACGGTCGATAACGGCACGTGCCGAGAACTGATAATTGTTCTTTTCGCCATTCAGAGACTCCTTGATGCCGCCATTGTCTTTCTGGCTTTCTTTATATCGCTTTCCGTCTTCAAAGAGGATTCCTTTCTCGTCTTCCTTCCAGTAGTCACGATTGTAGGCATTAAGATGCCCTTCGTAAAAACCGAATTTGGGCAACAAAACGGGGTTTCCCGTCAACTGATAGAAATCATTCAACAGGGAAACGGCTCCGTCGTTGACCATATAGAAAATATCAAGGTAAGAAGAATTGTGAGACAGTTTCACTATGTTTTTCTCTGTTGCTCCAAAATCGTATTCACCTTTCCGGAAAGTGTACCACATCATTCCGTAACCATTGGTAGACCAGTAGAAAGGGGCAGGGGAGGCCACTCCGCCATCCGTCCAGCTATTCTGATTTTCGATGGCAATGACTTTGCCTTTATGAGAAAAACGTCCGTTTTGCACACCGCCTCCGTAGAAGTATTCTTCGGGATTCTCCTTCAAGGTTACGGTCACTTCTTTAGGACCGAATATCACCGGAGCGACTTCTTCGATCACACATTTGCCGGTCAATGGATTAAAGACTTTCATCAGTCCGGTCTGCTTATTCAGTTCAATCCGTACTTGGGCGGTAGTGAGGGTTATATAACCCTCTTTCTCGTCCACTGACAGTCCGGAAACCTTGCGTCGGGGCTGGTCTACAAGTATCTGTGCTTCAGGTTTCGCTTCGGGGTCACGGATAATGCCTCCGGAATTGTCCTGAAAGACACGGAAAATATTCTCTCCGTAAAAGTCGATAGTCATCCGTTGCTGGTTCGCAAACAGTACATCAACCGTCGTCGGGTTTATTTTTTCTGCACGAAGGATTCCCAAAGTCTGTTCCTGATGGACGGATGCCGAAGAAACGTCACTCTGATCCGATGCTGCGGATGCCTGTATGGAAGAAAGGGAAATCGGACATAAGAATAAAATGGCGGTAATACGCCTGAAATGTCGTAAAGAGATGGGGGTTTCTTTTTTCATGTTTTTATTTATTTGGTATTAGAAATTAAGACTGTTAATGTCAGATTGTAAAATTACTCGTTTGGTAATAAATACACTTCATCTTTGGGTTACCCTAAATCAGAAGCTGTTTTATTATTATTTATTCACAAATCCCATAGGGATAAGCGGAGGTCAATAGCGTGTCACCTTATTTTTTAAATCTAATCCGATATCTTGTACAACAAATAGCATAATTCACTTATCCATCAATAGGACGCTGTTGCCGGAATTCCCGTTCGCTTTATCAATTCTACAATCCGGTCCAGTTCTTCATGAGTGGCTTTCTGCAGATCATGGTCGGGAGTTTCCCTATCAATCGTATAGATCATCACCTGACTGGGAGCTATCTCCTTGACTGCTTCCAGCCAGGGGAGCACAAACTCATCGGATGTATTATTCATATCTTTTCCAAGGTAACTACCTTTCAGAAACATAGTCTGAACAATACAATTTCCTTTGAATTCTTTCATCTTTTCGATGATCTTCCTTACGGAATATTTCCCGTTGGGACGATCCAGGAGATGAATGTATTCTTCGTTCACTGTATCCAGCTTCAGGATATTATTATCTATCTTGTTCAATGCATCGAATACCGCAGGACGGTCGATGAAGGTAGAATTGCTCAATACACTTACCTTGGCTTTCGGAAAGTATTTGTCGCGCAAAGCAAGCGTGTCTTCTATGATTTCAGGAAAATGCGGATGTGCGGTCGGCTCTCCGTTTCCTGCAAAAGTCAGTACATCAGGGACGGGTCCGTTTTTCTGCATATCCTGCAGACGGGCTTCCAATGCGGCACGCACTTCCTCTCGTGTGGGGAGCGGCTTCTTGGGACGATGGTCGGAATTAAACCCGCACTCGCAATAAATGCAGTCGAAAGTGCACACCTTACCGTCTTCCGGCAACAGATTGATTCCCAAAGATACTCCCAAACGGCGGGAATGAACGGGACCGAATATGGGAGACGGATAAATGACAGTCATTTGATTTACTATTTACAAATTATGATTTAACAGCGGTGATTGGCGGTTTTCCGATATTTCAAAGACAAACCGCGTAATCA
>OMGH01001746.1_pt1 | contig 12440 bp, 17 predicted proteins | sample 1645841 | NCBI WGS metagenome assembly OMGH01 (sample SAMN00849584, study PRJEB25192) | human gut metagenome
TACCGCCGATAACAGTAAGCCCATTCTTTGCAGGCTCAAGCTGTACGGCTTTTATCTTCTTAACGTTCTCAAATTCAAGTGAGTTTATTTTTACTGACATTTTAGTTCTCTCCTTTCATTATCTCCATTCAACACCTATAAAGTCAAGCACACGTCCCCAGCCATAAACTGTGCCGTCTTCGTCTTTACAGCAGTGTTTCATCCAGTATTCCCATTCAGCGGGATTATCTTCACGCAGCCTATCGAAGCGGTGAGGACGCTGCTCCATATGTATACCAAAGCCGCACATTGAACAGCCCGTACGCTGCGCTCTCGTAGTGTAAAGCTCACCATTTTCTTTGCGTTTGATCTCTCCATATGCTCTTGGAACGGGTACATTAAGGTCAAGAGCAAGCTGTAACAGATCTTGCCTCGTGAATATAGCAAACGGACAGCTTCGTGTTGTAGTTTTACCATAATAGTTGCAGCCGTTTTTCATTAGTGCCATTTCCCTTTGACCGCCTTCTGACGCCATAAGTCCCAAATATGGATAGCTGTTATGTTCTTTTGCCCAATCGTCGCAAGGCTTTTCCTTCATATAGTAGCAACATTTTGACGATACTTTGAAGTTTGGTACAGGTCGTATGTCAAGATCAGGTCGCATATGCGCATAATTACCGCCAAAGAGCTTTATCCACTTATCTTGCAACTTGATGCGATCGGAGTGCTTGAAGCCACCCTGTTCGCCCATATCACCTGTCATAATTGCGTGAATAAATGTCTGTTTGTCCGCATTAGGTTGCAACAGATAGCTTATCTTATTGGCTTTGGCTTTGCTCACGACCGGAAAGCCAAGTTGATTGAGCACCTGCGTTTTGCTCATATATGGCTTTATAGATGTAACACCCAGCTGCTTATGTATCTCTTGGTTTCCTCTATCTTCTAAGATAGACACACTTATGGCAGGAACATCAATGCCTATGTTTCGAAGAAACACAAGAAGTGTAATGCTATCAAGTCCTCCGACAGAAACGTGACAAGTAGCGTTAAGATCGCCGTACACTTTGTTGTAGAACTCCCAAGCTCTGATCTCTGCGTGACGTACCTTCACTTCGTAAGGCAGATTCTGTTTCAGCTTAAATTCATCTATTGTCATTTGCCGTCACCGCCTCTCAACCTCTTGATATTATTCTGTAAAGCTACGATATATCCCGTCAGATACTCGTTCGGGTAATCATTAAGGGCTATTTCTGTTATTGCCTCTAGTTCCTCTTGACAAATGTCAAGCAATGTGCTATCATCAAGATGTATGTTATCGGTATCTTTTGATACCTCTGAGCTTGTGCCTGTTGCCGCAGGTGCAGGCTCGTTTTTTGTGTTGTTCACTATGTATCGTGTGAAAGTTTCAATGCAACCCTCAATTTCCAAAGTTGCGAAAAATGGGCAGTTATCACAGTCAGCATTTGTCGCACAATGTTTCGCCGCATTTATGATATCTTCGTTTGTAAATTCCTTATTCATCTTTATTCCTCCCTTATCGGCTGTACGCTCATATACTGCTTGCCGTCATAGTCCATCTTCTTCACAGGTTCAAGCCCCTTATCCCTCAGCGACTTTGTGGCATCGCCAAGCCCTCTGTCGAAATCCTCACGGGTCTTGTAGAATGCACATCTACGGCAGTAGTCCTTCATTGGCGTTACTGTCAGCGCACCGCATTCGTCAGGCTTGACATTTGAATGGAACACGCAGATATTGACCGCTCCACTGCCGTTGTCAAGGGGCTTGTCCCTCTTAAAAACCTCTCTCATCACTATCATCGTTTTCGTCCTCCTCTTTCTCAAAACGTTTCTCCCAGTGCTTTTCAATGGCGCCAAGTAATATGTACATCACTACATCTATCGCTGCAAGCACGGCTACTGTTATCAGCAGTATCAACGCCATTTTACCACTTTCCTTTCGTCTGTATTTCGACCTTGACAACAGGTCTTGCGGTTTCCTTTATCGCCTGCTCCAGCTCCTCACGGATTGCGGTTTCGGCTGTCTCTTTTATATTGCGGTATAGTCCATATACCGCTAGAGCGAATAGAGCCACACACAGTGCTATGGCTGACGCATATCTGATAATCTCCAGCGTTGCTATCATGTTGTTCATTTTCTCACGTCCTTTCAGATCTCTCTGCTATCCACTTGTCAAGCAGAGTTGAGTATATCTCGTACACATATTCGTTAAGCTTAATGGCGCACCCAAAAGGATACACACCCTGTCTAAGACCTGCGTTCAGCCTGTTCACGTTGGTGTTGAAGCCTGCGGCTTTCAGCCGTTCCACCGCTTCTACCGATGATATCACCCTGAGCATTTAGTCCACCTCCTCGATTGTCAAAAGAGTTTCATGCGGCGTAACAAAAACGCTTACTTTTTTCATAGCCTCACGTTTGCTATCGGCAAATACTGTATGTACCCACCTGCGACTATACTGGTCTACTGTTGTTACTTTGTACATTTTCATTGCTTTGTCCCTCCTTGAAAAATCTAACTTCTGGTTGTTGGGTAGTATTATTGCCCGTCCTCGTCTGTCAGCTCAAAAAGCAGCTTGCCTGTCAAAGACCAATACTGCGTGACCTCTCGATATGGGTCATTTTCTTTTCCTGAGCCTTTAAGTGCTTTTGTGACAATGACCTGTCTTGTCATTGCACTGTCGCAGCCCCTCAATTCAATGTTGTTTGTCATTGGTTCACCTTCTTTCTCTATCTTATTACTGTTGATTTTGTACTTACCGTTGCTGTACACGATCTCTACACCGAGTACAGCTGCAATGTTTTCAGCAATACGCCTGCTATCAGTTGCACCACACATAAATGCTTTGATCGTACTTTCTTTCACACCCGATTTTTCAGCTATTTTAGCATATGTTAAGTGCCTTGACTTCGCAATTGTTTTGACATTTTGCCGAAATTCGTCAAACATAATTTCTCACACCCCTCATTTTCTGTCCGTTCAATCGGACTATTAGCTGTTGACATTTTCAGCGTTCTGAGTATAATTAATGTCAAGGACTTCATTGATAGCCGCTTCAATCTTGTTTGACTTTATCTCACCCGTCATTATCTTATACAGGTTTGATGTATCGAGATAAGTTTCAGGAAGAAGCTTCTTGACTTCCTCAATGAGCCACTTCTGTGTCTTGTTGAGCTTAACAAGACGTACCTTGACTTCCACGCCGTACTCAGTCAGCGGTCTTTTACGTTCACTAATAATTAACACCACCTTTGCACAATATTCACACTAATATGTGTTTTACATATTGACAGTTACGTTTAAATGTAATATAATATATTTACCAGATACAAATATTACGCTCTTGCGTATTGCCTTGACTGTATTATATTACACTTTTGCGTAATTGTCAAGTGAAAATTACTCTTTTGCGTAATTTTGTTATATTACACAAATTATGAGGTGTAACTATGTCAGAATTGTACAATAGAATTGAAAGCTTGTGCAAAAAGAGAAATATAAATGTAACAGTAATGTGCAAAGAAACAGGTGCAAGCAGAGGCTCTTTAACCGATTTAAAAGCAGGCAGAAAAAAGAAGTTATCTACAGATACACTATCAAAGATAGCTGAATATTTCGGAGTTTCTGTTGATTATTTGTTGAACGGTGAAGAAAATATCAAGGTCGAAGCACACAACGAGCCTATCTATCTTGATGACGAAACAAGAGATATAATAGATGAGCTGAGAACACGACCAGAAATGAAGATCCTCTTTAGTGTGTCAAAGAACGTCACCAAAGAGGATATAGAAGCTACAGTTGAGATTTTAAAGCGTATGCAAAAGGATAGTGAATAGATTGGATTATTGCATTAGATACGTTCCTTTGCCCATAACGGTAAAGGGAGTGACAGCAATGGATTCTGACGGATTTTATAATATATACATAAACTCTAGGCTATCCTATGAGGAACAAAAAAAGACTATAGCTCACGAAATGGAGCATATAGCCAGAGGCGATTTTTTCAGTTTCGGCTCTCTTGAAGAAGTCGAAACAATGTAAATATTAGGAGGAAACGTTTATGGGGTCAAAATCTCGTAAGAGAAGAAAACGTAGCAAGTGCTTAAATTTAACTTTTGGTAAAAAGGCACATGGCGGTACAATTGAGTTTGATAACTCTGCGGACAAAGCTAAACCAAACGGCTGCATGACAGTCGTTACTTGCATAGGTGTATTACTTATTGCAATATGCCTTATATTATCATTTGTCTATATAAAATAAGAAATTAATGGAGGTAAAAAATATGGGAATTTTCGGGTCAAAGAAAAGAGAGCAGGCGCTTCAAGCTGAAATAGAAAGCCTGCGTAGTCAGCTCACACCTGAGCAGCAGAATATAATCAAGCTCAAAGAAAATATTGCAGAATTGGAAAAGTCGCAGACAGACGCACAGGCAAAGCTTTTTGATATTCAACAACAGCTTTCTCGTTATGAGGCCACTCTTGCAAAGCAAGCACAGGAAATTGAAGATAGGAAAATTGAGATCTTCAAGCTTGATGATGATATAGATATGCAGTCTTATGGCATATATTCACCTACGTTTACTTTTGCAAATTCCGACCTATACAAAGATAGGCTCAAAGAAGTGCGCAATGAACAGAAGATGATGATAAGACAAGGTGAAGCCTGCACAGGAAACATGGGCTGGACAGTAAACGGCAGCAAATCACAGGGCAACAAAATGGTAAAGGATATGCAGAAGCTTCTGCTGAGAGCCTTTAATGTTGAATGTGACGATATTGTGGATAATATCAAGATATCCAACTTTGACAAGTCAAAAGACAGAATACATAAGTCCTGCGAACAGATATCAAAGTTAGGCTCTATAATGTCTATATCTATAACCCATGCCTATGTAAAACTTAAAACAGAAGAATTGTGCCTTGCTTTAGATTTTCAGCAAAAAAAGCAAGAGGAAAAAGAGCGTATCAAAGAAGAACGTGAACGTCAGCGTGAGGAAGCTAAGGCTCAAAAAGAGATTGAGGAAGCACGCAAGAAGCTTGCAAAAGAGCAGTCTCATTATCAGAATGCTCTTAAAGCAGTAGAAGAACAGCTTGAAAAGACACCTGATAATCCCGACTTGCTTGCTAAACGCAGAGAGCTTGAACTCAATATTGAGGATACCGAAAAGGCTATAAAAGATGTTGATTATCGTGAAGCCAACAAACGTGCAGGATATGTTTACGTTATCAGCAATATAGGTGCATTTGGCAAAGATGTTTACAAAATAGGCATGACACGCCGACTTGAGCCAATGGACAGAGTAAACGAACTTGGTGACGCTTCTGTACCTTTTAATTTTGATGTTCACGCATTGATATTCACAGAGGACGCTCCAGGACTTGAAACTGCACTCCATACAGCCTTTGCAGACCGCAAAGTAAACAAGATAAACCCAAGACGAGAATTTTTCCATGTTACACTTGATGAAATAAAGAAAGTTGTAAGAGAAAACTTTGATAAAACAGTTGAATGGACTGACGTTCCAGAAGCTGAACAGTATAGGCAATCTTTGCTTATAAAATAAAATAAAAAAGTCCCCCGAGCGTTGACAGCACTCAGAGGACAGGCGAACTGATATTGACAGTATCAGCTCGATTCAAATTCACACCAATAGACCAATAAAGGGCGAATTTTGCCCTTTTATTGTAGCACACTTTCGAGGAAGTGTCAAGAATAGGAGGCAAATATGCTATGTAAAAAATGCCGTAAGGAAATTTCCGAAGGCTCACTTTATTGTAACTTCTGCGGTAAAAAGCAGGAGACCACAAAACGAAAAGTCCGCCGCAGACCACGAGGTGCAGGCTGTATAAGGCATAGAACTGACTGCCGTGATAATCCGTATATTGCCTATACTCCTGCCACAATAGGGGGAGCAGGGGAGAGATACTTAGGTGCTTTTGCAACTTATACACAGGCTCAGGCTGCTCTTGACAAGTACTTCAACAGCATTCATATACCTTATGGCAGTTTGACTGTCGCACAGGTCTATGAAAAATGGAGTGCAAAGCATTTTGAAGGCCTCACAAGCAGCGGTGAGCAGGGCTATAAGACGGCTTGGAGATACCTTGACAATATTGCAGGCAGACGAATAGCAGAGCTTAAAACAGCCGATTATCAGCGCTGTGTGGACGATTGCGCAAAGCAGTTCAGCCGCTCCCAGTGTGCAAAGATAAAACAGCTATGCTCACAGCTGTGCAAATATGCCGCTCAGAATGACATAATCGACAAGAACTATGCAAGCTTTATCGTTCTGCCGAAAGAGGTCAAAAAAGAGCGCCGTATCTTCACCGGTGAAGAGCGTGAAAAGCTGTGGAAACATTCAGATGACAAGTCCGTTCAGATCATACTTTTTATGATCTACACAGGCTTTCGTATCGGTGAGGTGTTTGCCATACTCAAAGAGAATGTACACATTGATGAGGGATACATTATCGGCGGCATCAAGACCGAGGCAGGCAAAGACAGGATAGTTCCTTTACCGCCGCAGATACCTGAGATAAAGAGCTTTGTTGAGAGCTGGTACAACGAGAGCCGCGCACAGCTTTTGCTCAGCGGTGACGTCAATAATTTTCGCAAGAGAAATTTTTATCCTGCTCTTGCCGAGTGTGGCATAATTCCGCCGCCGACTGTTACCAAACTTAAAAACGGCAGGATAACCGAGAGGTACGAAACAGAGATAACGCCACACTGCTGCCGTCACACATTTGCGACCATATCGGCCGACTGCGGTATGCAGCCCGAAAAATTGCAGAAGATAATTGGTCACGCCAAGTATGAAACTACTGCTGACATATACAACCATTCGGGACAGGACAGGACAGCGTTAGTGCAGGAAATGTCAAAGCTAAAAAAATAGCTTTTGACCTAATTTCTCATTGTACGTTACGTTGTACGTTAAGTCAAAAATTCACGCCACATCACAAAATATCAGACAAAAAAAGAAAAGCCTTTAAACCACGCATTTACGCAGTTTAAAGGCTTTTTGCTGGAGCTGCTAACCGGGCTTGAACCGGTGACCTCGTCCTTACCAAGGACGTGCTCTACCTACTGAGCCATAGCAGCAAACCAATTACAGTAATATATTATACACTATCTCTGCCGCTTTGTCAAGCCCTTTTCACAACTTTTTTACTCTATTCCCTCATCATCATCGTCATCTGCCTGAACACTTGGGTCGTAATCATCGTATGTGTCCATAAAATTGTACTTCTTACCCTTGTATTCGTATTGTATCACAGTGCGCAGATTGACGTTATAAACGCTCTTGAAAATGTTGTTTTCAATGTTGGGATTGGTGGCACGGAACTTCGCTATAAGCTCTTTCATCTCCTGCCGCTTTGATACTTCACCCTTTTTCTCTAACCCCTCGTAGCTCTCAGTGAAACGGCAGGCACAGCGGATAAAATGCAGATCGTTCTGCTCCACCCAGCGGATAATGTCCGCCTCTTTCACCATGTACAGGGGTCTGATAAGCTCCATGCCTGCGTAGTTCCTCGAGTGTAGCTTAGGCATCATAGTCTGTATCTGTCCTCCGTATACCATGCTCATGAGTATGGTTTCTATAACATCATCAAAATGATGTCCCAAAGCTATCTTGTTGCACCCAAGATCCTGCGCAAATTTGTAAAGCCAGCCACGTCTCATTCTTGCACAAAGATAGCATGGGTTGCGTTTTGTGTTGTATGCAATGTCAAAGACCTTTGTTTCAAACATTTTTATGGGTATTCCCATAAGCGCCGCATTGTCGATTATTCTCTGCCTGTTTGCGTCGCTGTAGCCGGGGTTCATCACAATAAACTCCAGCCCGATATCCATTCCCTGATATTTCTGCAAATGCTGCATACACTTAGCAAGAAGCATTGAGTCCTTGCCGCCTGATATGCACACCGCTATCTTGTCGCCTGGCTTTATCATATCGTAACGCTCATATCCCATTACGAACTTGTTCCATATATCTCTGCGAAAATCAGTCACGATGCTCCGCTCTATCTTCTGCTGTGGCGTCAATATTCTTGACATCTCAAACTCTCCTTAAAATATTCAAATTACTAATTAAATTCTACTATTTTTATGGGAATTTGTCAACCATATTCGTGTTGACATTGTATTGTGATATTGTTATAATAGAATAAAGTATTAAAGCAGGAGGATATTATGAGCGAAAATATAGAACGTGAGATAAAAATTTCTCTCACACAGGAGCAGTACAAGACCGCTGAAAAGCTTTTTCAGTGGGGCAAAATAATAGAGCAGACCAATTTTTATTATATTCCGCAAAGAGATTCAGGCATGACAAGTATCAGGGTAAGACAAATAGGGGATAGGTATTTTTTACAGCTTAAAGCACCTATCTCCGAAAACGGTGCACTTCATGTGAAAAAAGAGTATGAACAACAGCTTGACAACCTGCCTGAAACGCTCACCGCACAGGAGCTTTCACAGCTTGTGGGGAGAGATTTCCCTGCCGCTGACCTTGCAGGCTCTTTGCATACTCAGCGCAGGCTCTGCACCGATTTCGACCATGTTGAGATATGCCTTGACAAAAGCGAATATCTAGGCTTGACAGACTATGAGTTGGAGCTTGAATATACAGCCGACTATCCCGAAAAGCCTTTGGAGATACTGAAAAATGCAGGTATCACACAGGGAGAAGCGGTAATAGGCAAGTATGCAAGATTTATGGAAAGAGCGAAAAAGCTTGGAAAGTGCTGATTTTCGCCTATCTGCGGTCATTTTCTATGAAAAAGCACCCACAGCCTGCAAAGGTTTGGGCAATAATGATAATTGACAGTGACGTTATAATATGTTATTATATTAAAGTGTTAAAACGTATGAAATGGTATTTTGACGATACCCGAAAGGAAGTTAATAATGAAAAGATCTATTTTTAAGACTATCGCATCACTTTCCGCTGCTGCCATGATGCTTTTGGCTGTAGGCTGCGGAAGCACATCTGATTCTTCATCAGTAGCAGGCACAAACAGCACAGCCGCTGCAACAGGTGAGGATAACTCACTTCAGAAAGTTCTTGATTCAGGCAAGCTTGTGCTTGGTCTTGACCCAACATTCAAGCCAATGGGCTACACAGACGAGAACGACAACATTGTAGGCTTTGATATCGACGTTGCAAAGGAAGTTTGCTCAAGACTTGGTGTAGAGCTTGAAACTTACTCTGTAAACTGGGATACAAAGGAGCAGGACCTTAATGCCGGCACAATAGATTGTATCTGGAACGGCCTTTCTGTCAGCGATGAGAGAAAGAAAGTAATGCTCATGAGCGAGCCTTACATGAAGAATGAAATGGTGTTCGTTGTAAACGGCTCAAGCGACGTTGCTTCACAGGCTGATCTTGCAGGCAAGAACATTGCCGTACAGAACGGCTCAACAGCACAGGAAACACTTCTTGCATCTGACGTTGTAGCAAATGGTGCGACAACAACAGAGCTTGCAACAAATGTTGAAGCCCTCCAGCAGCTGGAGCTTAACATGGTAGACGCAGCGTTCCTTGACTCAGTAGTTGCAAACTACGAGATATCCACATCAGGCAAGGATTACAAGGTGCTTCCTGACGGCCTTGACCCAGAGGAGTACGCTATCGGCTTCAGACTTGGCGATCAGGCACTTTGCGACAAGATCGAGGAGATCCTTCACGAAATGAAGCAGGACGGCAAGCTCGCTGAGATATCAACAACTTGGTTCGGAAGCGACATCACGACCATAGAATAATCACAAAAACATTCAATCGGACAGTCTTCGGGCTGTCCGATTTTTTTTGCTTGATTAAGTTTTTCTGCGTGTCATATCTTTAGAAAATAAAAAGTCTCGCAAACAACGTGTTTACGAGACTTTTTGGCGGAGAAGGAGGGATTCGAACCCTCGATGAGCTATTAACCCATACACGAGTTCCAGTCGTGCGCCATAAACCGGGCTAGGCGACTTCTCCAGTTTATCATTTTTTTATATGTGTCACACTATCTAAGCGACTTTAATATTATACCATATGATCTTTTACTTGTCAAGACATTTTTGAAACTTTTTTTGTTCTTTTCTTATTCAGAAGTACTGTGTAAAAAAAGTTTTCTCTGCGATGCTTTATTAACAATATTCTGAAAAGTTTTCATTTTATTTTCTAAATGAACAAGTTACCGAAAATTTTCGCAATCTCGAAAACGATTAAGCAAATTATTTAGTTGATTTATAACAATTTTAATCAAATATATGTATTGGTAATATTGAAAACAGCTTAATAATTTTACCACTAAAATAAAAAAGTCGTTAAAATATTTACGAAAATTCACAAAACAACTTTGACAAATCAAACCAAACGTGGTATAATATCTGAACAAAGGTAGGGTGCAGTGCGTCTAAATGCGACATTATAGGGAAGGTGAGACATTTTGGGAAGAAAACGCATTGGAGTGATATTGTCTGAAGCAGAAAGCTATTATCAGGAAAGATTGCTGAAAGGCATAATGACAAAGGCTTTTCAGCTTGACTATGATGTGCTTATCTTCACAAGCTTTGTCAAAGAGTCATTCTTAAAAGCAGTGTCTGTTGGAGAAATGCAGATATATGACGCTATAAATTATGATAAGCTTGATGGCGTTATCATTTTGGCAGATACATTGAAAATGCCTGGGCTTTTTGACAAAATATGCAGGGATATAGATGAGAAATGTCATGTTCCTGTGGTTTTTATAGATGGAAGCTATAAGGACTATGAAAGTATTTATACCCGTGACGAAATACCTTTTATGCAATTGACAGAACATCTTATCGAGGTCCATGGATGCAGGAAGATACTTTTTTTGAGCGGTCCGCTGGAGACTGCCACCACTCGTGAACGTCTTGCGGGATATAAGCGTGCCCTTGAAAAGCATGGCATAGAGTATGATCCGGACTTTGTCTGCTTTGACGGAGGCTTCTGGTATGATAAAGCGGCAGAGGTGGCAAATAATATCATCTATGGCAGACGTAAAAAGCCTGACGCTATCGTTTGCTGTGGAGATTATATGGCTATAGGCGTTGTACATGAATATCAGAAGAACGGTTTGAGCGTGCCTGAGGATATGATAGTTGCAGGTTATGACGCAATAGACGAGGCTATCCATTGCGTGCCGGCTATAACCTCGTGCTCACCGCCGATCTTTGAAACTGGCGTGAACGCAGTAATGACCATCGAGGCAAGGATCAAAGGCGTTGAACCGCAGGGTCTTATAGAGGACGGCGGCAAGGTGGAGATAGGTGCTTCCTGCGGCTGTCATGAGGACTATAGCTATACAAAACGTGATTTGCTATCTCCTCAGAACAAAATGAATTATCATGACTTTTTGGACAGCAGTATGACCGATATAATGGCTTGCTCTAAAGATCCCGATGATCTGATGGCCAGGATACAATATTTTCTCTATCTTATACTCGATCAGAAGAGATATTATCTCTGCCTTAATGAGGATTGCCTTGGAGAGCATGAGATAGTAGGTGAGATCTCCGCTGTTCCAAAGGAATATACAGAAAATATGGTGCTTTATATAAGAAACGTTGACGGCAAAAGCAGAACTCTCCATGATCCTTTTGAACTCAAAGAGATATTTCCTGATCTGGATGAAGAGCGTGAAAGCCCTTGTGCATTCTTTATCACCCCGGTACATTTTATAGATCGGTGCTATGGTTATGCTGTGTTGTCTTACGGTGACGAAATAAAAACGATAGATATCACTTATCGTAATTGGACAAATCATGTAAGCAATGCTCTGGAATCAATGCGGATACAAAACTCCATAGCTAATCTTGCAGTCCGTGACGCTATGACAGGTGTTTATTCGAGAATAGGAATTGAGAAAAATATCCAGCTTGTTATTGACAGAATGTCAGATCCGAAAAATAAGGCTTTTATCGCTGTCTGCGATCTGGACTGCCTTAAAAAGATAAATGATAATTTTGGCCATAACTGCGGTGATATTGCAATAAAAGCTATCGCAGACGCAGTTTTGGCATCGACCAAAAATCATGAGATATGTGCAAGGGTAGGCGGCGATGAGTTTGTGGTGATAGGCTGTAACGACTATAACGACAACTATCCTGAACGATTTTCTGCAAGGGTCAACGACCGCCTTAAAGTATATAACAGGTTTGCAGATAACGAATTTGAGGTCAGCGTTAGTATAGGCGGTATTTGTAAACATATAACAGATATCCACGAGCTTGAAGATATGTTTACACAGGCGGATAAGATAATGTACGCAAGTAAATTGGAAAGACATAAAAACAGGAAATAGCAATAGATAAAATATCAGTGCATTACAACGGACGGTCAGTGATCGTCCGTTTTTGCGTGTGAGAGACACATATTGTAGGTTTGTCAATCATATTGGACACTATTATTAAGAAATTCGATAGGCGAAA
>OMGH01001752.1_pt1 | contig 12408 bp, 14 predicted proteins | sample 1645841 | NCBI WGS metagenome assembly OMGH01 (sample SAMN00849584, study PRJEB25192) | human gut metagenome
CGACAGTAACCCGCTGGCACCCGATTTCGAATTCGTTCTGAAAGGTCAGGAAAAAGACTTTTCATTTCTTCTTCTGTTTTTAAAATACTGAATGCTACTCTATACATAGATTTCATATTTTCCATTAAAAGACTACCAATTTCATCTACATTGCCATTCCTGGCTTTTTCTACTTTTTCGGTATCCATATTTTCTCCCTTCTATATCTTTATACTCTTTAGATGTTTTTCTATATTATTTGGTTCACATATTTCAAACTTTTTATTAAATTTAAGTTTTATTTATAGAAAAAAATAAGAATTTCTATATAATTTTCATCACATAGAAATTCTTATTAATGTTTTTACGAGTTAAATTCATCCAGTATTCCAACTTTATATTCAATGTCTTCCATGTGTGGAAATATTTCTTTCACTCTTTTTAATGTAAGCATTGTCATTTTAGGTTGTGGATTTTTAGGGTCATCTGACAACAATTTTTGTGTATAGCAATTTTTGGCAGTTCTAAATAATACATATCGATTTCTTACATACGTATAATAAATTTGATATCCATTTTTTAAATCTAACCACATATCTTCAAATGTATAATTTTCCACTAATTTTCCTCCTTGTTATTTACACATTTCTTCAAATTCATTTTCACTAATAATTTGTACTCCTAAATTTTGTGCTTTTGTAAGTTTACTTCCTGCATCTTCTCCAGCTAATAAATAGGTTGTTTTTTTAGATACAGAACTTGATGTTTTTCCTCCAAATTTTTCTATAATATTTGATGCTTCCTCTCTTGAATATTTTTCAAGTGAACCTGTTAATACAAAAGTTTTTCCTGCAAATCTGTCATCTTCATTTTCTTCTTTTTGTCTTTCCATATTTACTCCTGCATCTTTTAGTCTTTTCAACAAGTCTTTTGTTTGTTCTTGAGAGAAAAATTCATTTATACTATTTGCTACAATTGGTCCAACTTCATCTACTTGACTTAAATCTTCAATTGATGCATTTGATAAATTATCCATATTTTCATATGTTTTAGCTAATACTTTAGCAGCTTTTACTCCTACATGCCTTATACCCAATGCTGTTATTAATCTATATAAATCATTTTGCTTGCTTATATTTATACTATCTATTAGATTTTGAGCGAACTTTTTGCCATTTTTCTTTAATGATGCTATATCTTCAAATTTCAAATCATATATATCTGCAATATTTGAAATCATTTTCTTTTCAAGTAATATTCCTATAATATTTTCACCTAGTCCATCTATATTCATTGCTTCTCTTGATACGAAATGCACTAAATTTCTATATAATTTTGCTGGACATTCTATTCCTGTACATCTTACTGCAGACTCTCCTTCTTCTCTTACTGTTTCTGCACCACATACTGGGCAATGTGTTGGCATGACAAATTCTTTTTCTGTTCCATCTCTTCTTTCTACAACTGCTCGTACTATTTCTGGTATTACATCACCTGCTTTTTGTATTATAACTCTATCACCTATTTTTAATCCTTTTTCTTTAACAAAATCTTCATTGTGTAATGTTGTTTTAGATATAAGTGATCCAGCAACTCTTACTGGTTCTAGTATTGCAAGTGGTGTTATTACTCCTGTTCTTCCTACTTGAAATTCTATATCTTTTAAAATTGTTTCTTTTTGTTCTGGTGGATATTTATATGCAATTGCCCATTTGGGAACTTTAGATGTTGTTCCTAAAATTGTTCTTAATTTTAAATTGTCTACTTTAACAACTGCTCCATCTATTCCAAAAGTTAATTGTTCTCTATCTTCTCCGATTTTATTTATTGCTTTCTTTACTTCTTCAACATTTGAACATGGTATACGAACAGGATTTACATTAAATCCTAATTTTTCTAAATATTCTAATTCTTCAAAATGTGAATTAAATTCTTTTCCTTCTATTTTTTGAACATTAAATATATAAATATCTAATGGTCTTTTCTTTGTTATATTACTATCTAATTGTCTTAATGAACCAGCTGCTGCATTTCTTGCATTTGCAAATAATTCTTCTTCATTTTCTTCTCTTTCTTGATTCATTTTTTCAAATTCTTTTTTAGATATAAATACTTCTCCTCTAACTGTTATATTTATTTTTTCTGGTAATTCTTGAGGTATTGTTTTTATAGTTTTCAAGTTTTCAGTTACATCTTCTCCAACTAGTCCATTTCCTCTAGTTGCTCCTCTTACAAGTTTTCCATCTTTATATTCTAATGCTGATGATAAACCATCTATTTTTGTTTCAACAACATATTTTACTTCATCTATTCCATTTTCACTTGCTACTTTTTTTACTCTTTCATCAAATGCTTCAATTTCTTCAAAATTAAATACATCTTGTAAACTTTGAAGTGGTACTTCATGTTCTACCTTAGTAAATCCTTCTTTTACATGTCCTCCTACTTTTTGTGTTAATGAATCTTTGGTTATAAATTCTGGATTTTGACTTTCTAATGTTCTTAATTCTAACATCATCATATCATATTCAAAATCAGTTATTTCTGGATTATCATCATCATAATATTTTTGGGCATAATATTCTGTTTTTTTTCTTAGTTCTTCTATTCTTTCTTTTGCTTGTTTTTTATCCATGTCTTCAATTTTCCTCCTAATGTAAAATTTTCATTTTGATTATATCATTGTTAATGAAAAAATTCTATATTAGTGCAAAAAAATAAGATAGAATTTTTTCTATCTTACTTTTTTTATTATTTATGCATCTGCTTTTGCTAAAATAATTAAACGTGCTTTACTGTCATCTGTACATGTTGTTAATGATATTTCTACAGCTCCTTGTGTATCTCTTGTCATATATTCTGTATCTGTATCATCTGTTTCAAATTTATCATAAATTGTATATGTCATTCTCTTTCCATCTAAATCTGTAACATAAATTTTATCTCCAATATTTAATTTTTTATTATTTGAGAAAAATCTACTATTTCTATAATTATGTCCAGCAATTACTGTATTTCCTGGTTTATTTAATCCACTTCCTTGAGTATTTTGTTCTCCTGTTGTTGAATATACAACACATACTGCTGTTTCTAATGATGATTTAGAATATTCTGAGTATGATATTATTGGACTTTTTAAACCTGTTGTTGGTATTTCGATTTTTCCTGCTGTTAAAAATCCATTATATTTCATTCCTTCTCCAGAACTTGTATTTGTTCCATTTGATGTTGAGTCTGTTGTTGGTGTTTCAATTGGATCTGTTATTGGATTATCATCAATTTTTGTATCTGTTGTTTCTTCTTTTTTAGTATTTTGACTTATGTTTTCACTCCAAGAATCTGCAAAATCTTCTGCTTCTTTCTTGCTATTTTCACTTGCTATAAATTTATATCCTAAAAATCCTATTATTCCTACTATTGCAATTATAATTATTACTAATAATACTGTTAAAAAAGCACTATATTTACTATTCATAATTATCATCCCTTTCAATAATATTTTTTATTATATGTTTTCTCTTTAAAAACCTATACTTTAATTATATCATATTTTCTAAAAAAAAGATAGCTATTTTTGTAAATTTATACTATTTTTTCTCCAAGTTTTTTACCAGCTAATAGGTGAAAGTGTAAGTGTCCTACTTCTTGACCTCCATCTTCACCACAATTTACAATTACTCTATATCCTTTTTCTTTGAAGCCTTGCTTTTCGGCAATTTCATTGATAACTTTGTATATTTTTGAAATTATTTTTTCATCTCCATCTTCCATTGTTGCAAGTGATGTTATATGTTTTTTTGGAATTACTAATGCATGTATTGGTGCTGCTGGATTTATGTCTTTAAATGCTAATACCTCTTCATCTTCATATACTTTACTTGATGGTATTTCTCCTTTTATAATTCTGCAAAATAAACAATTTTCTTCCATATTTAATCTCCTTCTAATTAAATTTTATTATTTTGAAAAATATAACTATTGAATAAAGCAAAGACCTGTAGGTATGACCCTAGCTATGTTTTTGCTATGAAATAGTTATATTTTCAAAATATATTTATTTAATCTAATATAGCCTTAATTCTTCTAATTCCTGAAGAACTTGATTCTTCTTTCTTTATTTTGAAGTGTCCTAATTCAGATGTATTAGAAACATGAGGTCCTCCACATAATTCAATTGAAACATCACCAATTTTATAAACAGAAACTATATCACCATATTTCTCAATAAACATTGCTTCTGCTCCCATTTTTATTGCATCATCTTTTTTCATTTCTAAATGTTCTACTGGAATTGCTTCTGTTATCCATTCATTTACTAAGTCTTCTGTTTTTTGTTTTTCTTCATCTGTCATTTTTGCTGGATGTGAAAAGTCAAATCTCATTCTTTCAGCTGTTATATTACTTCCTCTTTGATGTACATGTGAGCCTAATACTTGTTTTAATGCTGCATTTAATAAATGTGTTGCAGTATGATATTTTGTTTCCATTTCTCCTGTTGATGCTAATCCACCTTTGAATTTTTGTTCTGAACCAGCTCTTGATTTTTCTTGGTGTTCTTTAAATAGTTTATCAAATCCTTCTTTATCTATTTTCATTCCATTTTCTGTAGCTAGTTCTTCTGTAACTTCTGGTGGGAATCCATAAGTATCATATAATCTAAATACAACTTTACCTGGTACTGTGTTTTCACCTTGTTCTTTAACTTGTCCAACTTCTTTTGCAAATTCTTTTTCACCTTTTTCAAGTGTTTTTACAAATTTGTCTTTTTCTTCTAAGATTACATTTTTTATTGTTTCTTTATTTGCTTCAAGTGCTGGATACATTTCTTTTAAGTTTTCAACATTTATATCTATTAGTGTTGATAATTCATCTAATGATATTTGAAGTTTATTCATATGTCTTACCATTCTACGAATTAATCTTCTTAATATATATCCTCTGTCAACATTGCTTGGTCTTCCACCATCACATATTATCATCATACTTGAACGTAAATGTTCTGCTACAATTCTTCTGCTTGCTATATTATCTACTTTTTGTAACTCTACTAGTTTGTCCATAATTGGTGCAAATAATTCTGTTTCAAATGGTGTTTCTTTTCCTTCTAATAACATTGTCATTCTTTCTAGTCCTAAACCAGTATCAACATTGTGTTGTTTTAGTTTTGAATATTTACCATTTTCATCTTTATAGAATTCCATAAATACATTGTTCCAAATTTCAACATATTTTCCACAGCCACATGATGGATTACATTCTGGTGAACATTTTGGCTTTCCTGTATCATAAAACATTTCTGTATCTGGTCCACATGGTCCTGTTTCACCTGCTATCCACCAGTTATCATCTTTTCCAAAATAATATATTCTTTCTTCTGGAATTCCTGCTTTTTTCCAACATGATGCTGTTACTTCATCTCTTGCACAATCTTCATCTCCAGCAAAACATGTTACTGATAATTTTTCAACTGGTATTCCTAATTCTTTTGTTAAGAAATCATAACTCATTTGGATTGATTCTTCTTTAAAATAATCTCCTAATGACCAATTTCCTAGCATTTCAAAATATGTTAAATGTCTATTATCTCCAACTTCATCAATATCATTTGTTCTTACACATTTTTGATAATCTGTAAGTCTTGTTCCTGCTGGATGTGGTTCTCCTAATAAATATGGTACTAATGGTTGCATTCCAGCTGTTGTAAATAATACTGATGGATCATTTTCTGGTATTACTGGTGCTGATGGTATTACAACATGTCCATGATTTTTAAAAAAATTTAAATATTTATTTCTTATTTCTATTGCTTTCATTTTATTTTTCTCCTATCTAATTCCACTTTTTACGGATTTTATTATACTCTAAAAAGTGTGAAAAATCAATACTTTGATTCTATTTTATCATTCTATCTCTTATATACTAACATCTCTTAAAATACACCAAGTTCCATTACTTTCTGGTAAACATTTAAATGTCATTTCTTCTTTTGTTATTGGATGTTCTATTGTAAGTTCATAAGCCCATAATGCTATTTGTTTTCCTTGTCCTCTTGTTCCATATTTTTGATCTCCAAATATGCTATGTCCTGCATGTGATAATTGTACTCTTATTTGGTGATGTCTGCCTGTATGCAAATTTACTCTTACTAATGATAAATTTTTCACTTCATTATATGCTAAAACTTCATAGTCTAGTTTTGCTAATTTAGCATTTTTCTTATCTTTATTTACAACTTTACTTATATTATTTCTTTCATCTTTATATAAATAATCTTCTAAAATACCTTTGATTTGTTCAAATCTTCCATCTACAACAGCTAAATATTTCTTTTTAAATATTTTTTCTCTTACTTGATCACTTAATCTTGATGCTGCTTTTGATGTTTTCGCAAATACCATGACTCCTCCAACAGGTCTATCTAATCTATGAACTAATCCTAAGTAAACATTTCCTGGTTTATTATATTTTTCTTTTATATATTCTTTTATAATTGTAAGCATATCTATATCTTCAGTTTTGTCTGCTTGTGATGGAATATTTGGTTGTTTTTCTACAACTATTATGTGATTATCTTCATATATTACATTTAATTTATTCATATTCATTTTCATCTCTTTCCTAAAGCTATTTTCTGATTGAAAAAGAATTAAATTTTGACAAGGCAAATTTTATTTAAAAGGCAAGGGCGCATACATAGTGTATGTAACCGCGTTTTAAATGAAATTTAACACAGTCAAAATTGTAATTATTTTTCAATCTTCTCCCAACGACCATATATTCCACAAGGTAACACCAATTTTGAATTTTCCATTGGCAATCCAATTTCTCCTGAAGAAACTTTTCCATTATGTTCTTTATTAACAGTTAAATTTAATATATTTTCTAGAACTTTACTTGAAATTCCCGTAGTATATGAATTTATCAAGAAAAATAATGGATTATCTGATAATACATTTGTACATAATTCTACTAAATCATAAATATTATTTTCAAATTGCCAAACTTCTCCATTTGCCCCTCTTCCATATGATGGTGGATCCATTATTATTGCATCATATTTATTGCCTCTACGTATTTCACGATTAACAAATTTTACAACATCATCTATTATATATCTTACTGGTCTTTCTGCTAAACCTGATGATGCTATATTTTCTTTTGCCCATGTCACCATTCCTTTTGAACTATCAACATGACAAACTGATGCACCAGCTGCGCTACAAGCTACTGTCGCTCCTCCTGTATATGCAAATAAATTTAACACTTTTATTTCTCTTTTGGCATTTTTTATTTTATCCATCATCCAATCCCAATTGACTGCTTGCTCTGGAAATAATCCTGTGTGCTTAAATCCCATTGGTTTTATATTAAATGTTAAATCTTTATATTTTATTTGCCATTGTTGTGGCATTTTTTTATTGTATTCCCAAGTTCCTCCACCTGTTTTACTTCTATGATATGTTGCATTTATATTTTTCCATTTTTCTGGGTATGATTTATCTTTCCATATTATTTGTGGGTCTGGTCTTGATAATATTACATCTCCCCATTTTTCTAATTTTTGTCCATCTGCCATGTCTAATATTTTATAATCATTCCAATTATTTGCTATATTCATATATTACCTTCTCTTTCTATTTTTTTCTTTTGCAATTATACTATATTTTTCCTTATTTTTCAAGGTATTTTTTAGCTTGAATATATCCTTGTTTATACAATTCATAAATGTTCTCAGAATCTAACAAAGATGTTTTTTCTAAATTAATTGTTATCAATTTATCAATTCCATCTTTTTCATATGACGATAATTCTCTTCCTTGTAATTCCATTGCTCTAGTTGCAACTTCTATAATATTTTTACAACATTCTTTTTTATGAATTGTTTCAAAACATATTCCTATAACTTCATTTGCTCCAATATCTTTCAAACACTTCCAAGGCAAATTTTCACGTGTTCCTCCATCTATTAATTGTATGTTTTCAAACTTACAAGGTGAAAATACTACTGGAAAACTACAACTTCCTCTTACAGCTGTACTTATAGGGATATCTGTTATATATTGAGTATCATCTAATAATTGTGTTCTATTTTCATTAGATGATGCAATATATACAGTTCCTGTTTGTAAATCTACCATAGAAATAAATAATGGCATTTTTATTTGATTTATATTTTCTACATGACTTTTTCTACATATTTCGCTCATTATTTTTTCAATACTTTTTCCACTATTTAAACCATCAATTACTAATTCACCTTTAAATAATAATCCCAAAATTAATTTGAATATTTGCTTCCATTCTGCATATTTTATTTTTTTATAATATTTTTGAAACATTTTCCACATTTCATCACTATTATATCCAAGTGCATATAATGTTGCTATAATACTTCCAGATGATGCACCAGATACACAATCAAATTTTATATTTTTTTCTTCCAATGCTTTAAGTGCACCTATGTGTGATGCAGCTTTTATTCCTCCTCCACAAAAACATAACCCTCTCATTTTCAATTTTATCCTCCTAAAATATTTTATGTCTTAATAAAAATAAAGTGAGCACTATTTTTCGATAAATTATTATCAAAAAATAATGCTCTTATATTTATGTTTTGTGTACACGGTGGCCTAATTCATTGGTAACACATTCTCTGCTTTCATTGATTTTTTCTTTTTTCTCAATTTCTTTTTGAAGATCAATACCTTTCATCTCAGCAATTCCCAACAGGAAAATTGCTACATCTGCAAGTTCTTCTGCAAATGTGTCTTTTCCTCTGAACCAAGCATCATATGCTTCTCCAACTTCTGCAATAAGATGACAAAATTCTTCATTCATGTCTGTGGTATTAAAACCACACCGTTTCTTTCTTGCCACTGTGTACTTCCCGCATGTTCATATGAAATATTTCCGTCATCATCAACACTTTTTCTATATATTGCAAAATCTATATGATACCCGTCATTATATTCTATTCTTACACAGTTCTTTAATGCCTCTGGTTCTTTTTTGAAATTAGTACATTTTCTTTTTAATGCATCTACAACAATATTTTTTATTTCTCTGTGCCCGATTCCATCAATATTATCTTTGTCGAAAACAACTGCAACATCAATGTCGTAATCATTACTATCGTTCTGAGTGACTGTAGACATCGCAACACTACCTTGCTCTCTAGTTTCTACCACTTCATACGATTGATTATTTTCTTCATTATATTCGTCAAGCCCAGACTCCAATCTATCTATATTCAATTTCTTTTTATCTCGCAGCTTTGTTTTTTCTGCTGCTGGAAGAACAACCTTGTTTTCATAAAAATTTTTAAACTCTTTGGATAAATCGTACAATATAATTCCCCCCTTATCCTTCTATGTACTGACCTTTATTATTTCCGTTAACACAAACACCAAATTTATACAAAGGAGTAGATGTTCTCATAAAATGATAAACTATAATATTAACATTCCTATTCACTCTGAGCCCAATATTTTTTCCTATCTCTATAGAAATACAACTAGGAATAGATGCTACTAAATGAATTTTCTGTAATCCAGGGTACCGATTATCAATATCGGTATTAATACAGTCATAAATCACTCTAGAATATTCTTCCAACTGTTCCTTTGATTGTATAACATTATCCGTTGCACCTTGTATTTCTAATCTTACAATATCCTTTCCTGCAAATTGAACCAAATTCTCATCTGTAATATTATGAGATATAGATATTGCAAGGACTATTTCCGTAGAATCTCTCTCTATTGAATTAGGAAAAACTTTTTCAAGACGAGGCCAGCCGCTCTTTTTTTGTTTTCTTGTCGCCTTCTTTAATTCATAGTATTTCTTTTGTCCCGAACGCCCATCATATTCAAAATATCTTTTAATATTTGCATTTTCCATAAATGTTCCAGCATATATTGTATATGGAATTGGAGCCATACCTGTAAAACACCCGATATTATCAGATATTTTTGCTGTAAATTTTAAAACATCATTTTCTATCTGCTTACATATAAAACCATTTATTTTACAATCAATTCTTCCCCCATCAAAAAACGGTATAAAATCAATAACTTGCTCCTTTACTTTATAATCAGCTAATTTTAACTCTTTTATAACAGAAGCATCGCTTATATCTCTTGGCGTTAGTCCATGCATATTTAAAACATGTATTTTTTCCTTTAGATTTTTCCTATAATAAATTCCAACACCAATTAATACAAATCCGCTTATTAAATTAACATAAGGATTAACTCCATCTGGGATTTCTTTATCCGATAAAACTATAACAGCATTAATAACTATTTCATAAGTAGATGGTGCAAATAAACCTAAACCTGCACCAATGATTGCATTTGGAATAGAAGTTTCTTTATTCCCCTTTATTAAATCGATAATAAGAAATATTCCACTCATGCCAATCATATATAATATAATTATAGTTGTATTATCCATGTCATTTTCCTTTCTTAAAATTAATCACTCACATTGAATGAGTGCTTTTATATATAGTTGGTTCTATAAAACCAACATGACCATTCATTAGCATCTGAAGAAGAAAATTTCGAAGTAATAAAATCTCTTCTTTTTTTGCAAAATAATATCCATTTTCCAATGTAAATAAAAATACTAATATAATTATATCACCAAAACTGATGATAGTAAATGTATGGATACAATCCCACTATATTTTCAATCCATTACTCATGGAACTTTTTACTTAACTTTAGTATATTTTCGCCTAATAAATATAGCTCCTTCCTAAAATAATCCACATCAATACTCATTTTTTTACAATTAATGACTAAGACTTCCCACACCAATACGGTGTGTTGAACCTTGAAAATTCAATATTTCAGCCAATAAAAAAGGCATAAACCTGTTCCGTTTGGTATAATGGAATTGACTAGAAACCAACAAACCAAGGAGGATTTATGCCATGTCTAGTATACCACAAAACTATTCCGATGAGAAAGTCTTAGTTGACTGTGTTCAGAGATTTTTTTCAAAACATCATGTTGGCAAACTTCTTGCCAGATGTAATGGAATGAAAGAAAAAGGTGTTTCGCCTGTTTCTCTGCTTCGTTACAAACTCAGCAACATTTTTGTCGGAAGAAGTATGTATATGCAACAACGGACCGGCTCTTTTAAGGAAGCGTTTTCCAAAAACACTTTCTACCGTTTCCTTAATTCTGCCAAAACAAACTGGCTCCGTTTTACTTCTCTTCTTGCAGCTGATATCATCAATCATGATATTCGTGATCTGACAGATCATGAAAGAAAAAATGTCTTTATCATTGATGACAGTCTTTTCAATCGCACCAGCTGTAAGAAAACAGAACTGGGATCAAAAGTTTTTGACCACACCGATATGCATTTCAAAAAGGGCTTCCGGATGCTTACTTTAAGCTGGAGTGATGGAAATACACTAATCCCTGTGAGTTGTATATGCAATTTTCCATAAGCGCCATATACAACACCATTTGCAAAATACCAGGAGGAACGACTATGAGCAATATACACAAAAATCCAACTATCAGTTTTAGACCTACGCCATATGAGCGAAAAGAAATTGAAGCCCGCATAAAAGCAAGCGGACTTTCAAAAAGAATTTTCTATACAAGGAGCTGTTTATACGACCGCATCTGTGTCGTTGGTAAAAAAGAGACAATTCTCCCTTTAGTTGATGAAATTGAACTATTGTACCATCGACTTCTCGATCTTGGGCAAAGTATCATCACTTTCGGCAGCCAAGATATTATCCCAAAAGATGTTTCTTTATTCCAAGATGAGATTAACGAACTGCAGGAAGATCTATCTGCCATGTTGAAAGCAGTCATCACGCTGTTAGATGGTGCCAAATACCTCTGGCAGGATGAGCTGCCCGGCACACATAATATATAGTATGGCATGTCTAATATTAAGCCAACTCCCTTTTCACAACTGTAAAAAGGGAGTTTTTTTAGGTACTAAATTTAATTACCATTCTTTTTACAATGAAATATCTCTATCCTACAACAATTCATCTATTATTTTGCAGAAAATAACGCAGCTCTCTTATAAGTCGCTGCATATTCACGATTATTTTCCTCTATTCTTTCATCTGCTTTGCGAGCTGCCACATCATAAGCCACATTTGTTATGCGCTTAACTCTTTTTGCGCCCTTAATTGTTGCATATGCACTCTTGCCAAATAACATTTGTTTCTGTTCAGCCACGATATTTCCTCCTATCTTTTTCTTTCACATTTACCCAGTATACCATAGTTTGTTTCTTTTTTCAATTAAAAATTGTTTCTGCAACACGATACCTACCATGTATCAGCGTTATACTCTGAATAGCCTCTAAATGTTTGAGTGATTCATCTATATCTTCCTCTTTTTCAAAGTATTCCTTCTCTTTATTATCAGTGTTCGTTTTAATATATTC
>OMGH01001756.1_pt1 | contig 12360 bp, 9 predicted proteins | sample 1645841 | NCBI WGS metagenome assembly OMGH01 (sample SAMN00849584, study PRJEB25192) | human gut metagenome
GCAGAAGGAGGAGGAAACCATGAAACAAAAACTGATTTTTCTGGATATTGACGGTACTTTGCTGCCTCCCGGTGAGATGACCGTTCCGGCCAGTGCCGTGGAGGCCATCCGGCAGGCCCGGACCAACGGCCACAAGGTGTTTCTGTGCACCGGGCGCAACCTGCGCATGACGAAACCGCTGCTTGCCTACGGCTTCGATGGCTTTGTCTGCTCTGCAGGCGGCTATGTGGGCTGTGAGGGAAAGGTCCTGGTGGACCTCCCCATGGAGCCGGAGCAGGTGCGCGGCCTGCGGGCGGCGCTGCAAGCATGCGGGGCCGAGTGCACACTGGAAGTGCGGGACGATACGTATGGCGGCATCAAAATGATCGAGCGGTTCGCCAACCTCTTCCCCAAAAAGCCGGGTCAGACCAACAGCGAGGCCGAGCGCTGGCGGAAGATGATGGAGTTCGGGATGACCATCCGCCCCATCGAGGAATACCACGGTGAGCCGGTCTACAAGATCGTTTTCATTGCGCCCAACGAAGCCTGCCTGACGGAGGTAAAGCGGCAGTACGAAGACCAGTTCGTCTTCTGCGAATCCCGCCTTGGCGACGAGGGCGGCGGCATCGTGAACGGAGAGCTCATCAACCGCAAATTCAACAAGGGCAGCGGCATCCGGGCCATTTGCGATCACCTGGGCTGCTCGCTGGCCGATACCATCGGCTTTGGAGACAGCGACAACGACCTGCAGATGACGGACGTTGTCGGCATCAGCGTCTGCATGGCCAACGGCTCAGACAACCTGAAAAAACGCTGTGACCGCATCTGCCCCGCCGTCACCGACGACGGCATTGCGCGGGAATTTGCAGCGCTGGGGCTGATCTGAGGACAAACCAATGAATAATCTTTTTGATTATGCAACCAGTGAATTGTCGCAGGATGCAGTGATCTGCTGGTGTTTGAATTGGCTGAATGAACCGGCATCGAATCTGTACCCGTTAAGACGGATATCGTATTTTCTGGCGGTTGGATCGTGATCAGGACGGAACCTATCTTTCACTTCGGTTTTATGATCCGTACAATAAGAAAGATGCGGAAGAAAAGCAGACGCATGTGGAGGCGTATCGGAAGCACCGTGCGCAGATCGAGGCAATCTGTACATACGAATTTGAACCGGACAGCATGTGGGCGTGGGAAAATGTTCGGTGCGGCCACACGGAAAATTACTACGAAGCGTCTCTTTTGACGCTTCATCTGGAACAGGTCCTGAAGCATTGGGACACCGAACGAGAAGCGTTGATCCAAGGCGCAAGGGCACTCACCGAACAGTTCCGGAGAAAAAATTAGAAGATCAAAAAGAAAAACGACCGGAGAGCCTCGTTGGAAAGAGACTTCCCGGTCGTTGCGCTACATCTCTGCCCCGCCGTCACCGACGACGGCATCGCGCGGGAATTTGCGGCGCTGGGGCTTATCTGAGCCGGAATGCCCCATACAAAAAGAGCGCACAATGGTGCTGGATAGCCCAGTGGAGCACCCGCTTGAGCCGGGGCAGCTGGCTCTCATCCAGCTCCCGGAGAACAGCCTGCACAAGAGGATCCCGGCAGATGGCCGCGATGTTCCGCAGGCTGTTTTTGTTGTGTGCGGCCTCCTGCGCGATGCAACGGCGGACCCGGCCTAAAAAGGCCTTGTCGAGCCGCGGACGGTAGACTTCGGGCGGGAAGCGCAGGGCAAGCTCTGCCGAGACCTTCTCGTAGAACCGCTTTTCCCGCACAAAGCGGTCGGCCCGGTATACACCGGTGAGGGAGGCAGGGTTCTGGCAGTAATAATAGAGAGGCTCCGGTACGATGGCGACTGCCCCGGCGTGGGCAAGATAGTCCAGATGGAACAGCAGATCTTCGGACAGGTACTCCCGCTCGGAGAGGAACCGGATGTGGTGCGCCCGGAGGATGGGCAGGGAGTAGAGCCCCTTCCAGACCGACATTCCGATCTCCACATCGTGGGGATGGTGCGGCCGGGAGCCGACCATGCCGAGAAGAAGCTGGTCGATCTCAGCACCGGTGTAGAGGGAACGCGCATAGTCCTCCGGGGCAAGGCGGACGCTGCCGTCGGCGGAGACATCGTAATAGCGGCAGAAACAGGTGTCGGCCTGCGCCTGGGTGAGCGTGGTCAGAAGCCGTTCCAGCATGTGGGGGTCGGCGTAGTCATCCGGGTCAAGGAAGGCGACAAAATCGCCGACTGCATGGTCCAGCCCGGTGTTGCGGGCTGCACTGAGGCCGCCATTGGGCTGGTGGACGACCCGGACGCGCGGGTCCTGCCGGGCATAGGCATCGCAGCGGGCGGCGCAGCCGTCGGTGGCACCATCGTCGATGAGAAGGATATCAAGGTCCCGGTGGGTCTGCCCCAGCAGGGACGTCATGCTGCGGTCCAGATAGGGCAGAACATTGTAGGTCGGGACGACCACGCTGATGCAGGGCATTCAGACCACCTCACTTTCGGAAACTTGTGCGCCGACTTCTTTGCCGGCATGGTAATAGGTGAACCGGGTGCGGAACGCCTGCTCTGCGTTGGCGCTGAGCAGGGCGGCAAAGGCAGGGTCTGCGGCCAGCCGGTCCATCGCCTCGTGCAGAGCTGCTTCCTCCTTGGGCACCACAAGGCCGGTGACGCCATCGGTGAGATAGTCGTCTGTCAGGCCCTGTGTCTGGGTCACGATGACGGGTACACCGAGATCCATGGCCGTGAGGAAGGTCAGCTGCCCGGAGGCGACCTGGTCGTTTTCAAAGGCGAAGAGAACGGCTCTGGCGTTCCGCATCCGGCGCAGCATGGCCTCGCCGAACAGGTTCTGTTCGACCTGGATGTTGGGTTCCGGGCAGGGGGCGAGGACATCGCAGGCGATGCAGAGCGTTTCCGGGCGGCCCCGGAACGCCCGGATGAGGAAGTCATAGTCGCGGTTGCTGCGGCCGGTGGCAAAATAGTAGCCCTGCGCTTTCAGTGCCGGGTCGTCGTAGGCGGCGGGGTCGTGCGGGATCGAGCCGCAGTGGGCAAAACCGAATCGGGAAAGGGGCAGACCGAAGGTCTCGGCGTAGCGCGGGGCCTCGGCGCGGGTGGTCAGCAGGATGCGGTCCACTGCGTCGGAAGTGACGGCGTACCGCACAAAGCGCTCGAACAGCTTCCCGGCAAAGCCGGACCGCGGCTTGTAGATAAAGGTCATGATGACGAGCCGGAACCGCTTTTTGAGGTGGAACAACCGGCAGAAAAACGCGATGGCGATGCCGTAGAACTGCTGCCAGCAGAGCAGGGTCTTGCCGGAATACCGGGCCGGGTGGGTGACCACATGGAGCGCCACCGTGAAAAACTTGAGGTAGCGGCGCAGACCGTAGGTCTTGTTGTTGGGATAAAGCTCGACCTCCCAGGGGGAAGCGGTCGCTTCTTCCAGCCCTCGCACAAAGCCCTCGGCCTCCTCATAGTTACTGTCGATCAGCAAAATGTATTCTGCCATATCCTGAACCTCCGCAATGTGATCTTGTCAGCCCCTTGCAGGATCGGGATCTCCGTGAAAAGGGGAAATTAGACTAAAATCATTATAAAGGATTTGCACACAAAAATCCATCTTTTTATCAAAAAACCGGGAAGCCTCTTGGGTGAGAGACTTCCCGGTCGTTGGTTTGATTGAAATTAGTAGTGCAGCTGGTCAGCGGTCAGCGCTTCCAGAACAGGGAGCATGGCGGCTGCCTCGGCTCTGGCGGCGGGCAGGTCCATGTCGCGGTAGTTGCCGCATTCCACTTCGCTGGCACCGGGGACAGCGCCCTCAAAGGCCGCCATGAAGCGGAAGGACTCCACCGTCAGCTTCAGCGCCTCGGCAGGGGCAAGGCCGCGCGTGAGCAGATAGAAGCCGGTGCGGCAGCCCATGGGACCGACGTAGATGACGCCGTCCCGGAAAGCGCTGTTCCGCGCATAGGTGGCGAACAGGTGCTCCAGTGTGTGGGCGGCCCCGGTGGAGAGATAGTCGCCGTGGTTCGGCTTCTTCATCCGGATGTCCCAGGTGAGCACATCGCCGTCCTGACGGCTCAGGTACATGCCGCGGTCCAGTTTGGTGTGGTCCACGCAGAAACTCGCGATCCGTTCCATCTTGTGCACCTCTCAGGCCTGCAGGCGCTGGACGCTGCCGTGGGCGCAGTCCACAGCGATGTCCAGACCGTCGCGGATGTGGCTGCAGGCACCCAGGGCACCCACGATGGTGGGCTTGAGCAGGGCCTTGCCGGCAATGGCGGCGTGGCTGTTCAGGCCAGCCTCCTCGACCACCAGAGCGGCAGCATCGCGGACGTACTCCAGCATCTCGTTGGTGGTGGAGGGCACGACCAGCACCATGCCGGGCTTGAACTTGGCACGGACCTCGTCCAGCGTGCGGCAGACGCAGGCCTTGCCGGAAGCGCTGGTCAGGTCGGCGTTCTCGCGGCCGACACCCACACCGGTGGACAGGCAGTTGCCGACCATGTGGATCTTGATCATGTTGGTGGTGCCGGAAACGCCCACGGGGACACCGGCGGTGACGACGGCCAGCTCACCGTTGTGCAGGTAGCCGTTCTTCTGGGCCAGCGCGGTGGACATCTCGATCAGCTCGTCGGTGCTCTTGGCGGGGCCCATCAGCAGGGAGGTGATGCCCCAGCTCAGGGAGAGCTGACGCTGGACCTGCTCGTTCATGACGCAGGCGATGATGGGCTGGGTGGGGCGGTACTTGCTCAGCAGGCGGGCGGTGTTGCCGGACTCGGACACGGTGACGATGGCGGCAGCGTTGACGTCCCGTGCGGTCAGGCAGGCAGCGTGTGCGGTGGCATCGCTGACGCTGATCTGGCCGTGGGCGGCATCCTTGAAGCGCTCGTCGCGGTAGTGGGGCTCGTTCTCGGTGCGCTCGGCGATGGCGGACATGGTCTTCAGGGCCTCGACGGGGTAAGCGCCCGCAGCGGTCTCGCCGGAGAGCATGATGGCAGAGGTGCCGTCATAGATGGCGTTTGCCACGTCGGAGATCTCGGCGCGGGTGGGGCGGGGGTTGACCATCATGCTGTCCAGCATCTGGGTGGCGGTGACGATGGGCTTGCCGAAGGAGAAGGAGCGGTCGATGATGTTCTTCTGGATGCCGGGCAGCTCGGTGAAGTCGATCTCAACGCCCAGGTCGCCGCGGGCGACCATGACGGCGTCGGCAGCGGACAGGATGCTGTCGATGTTGTTGACGCCCTCACGGTTCTCGATCTTGGCGATGATGCGGATGTTGGAGTCGTACTCGTTCAGCAGGTTGCGGATGTCGTAGACGTCCTGTGCGGTGCGCACGAAGGAGGCTGCGATGAAGTCGAAGCCGTTCTGGATGCCGAAGATGATGTCCTCGCGGTCCTTCTGGCTCAGGTACGGCATGGACAGATGGACGCCGGGCACATTGACGCCCTTCTTGGTCTTGATCTTGCCGCTGTTCAGCACGGTGCAGGTGATGTCGGTGTCGGTGACCTTCTCGATGCGCAGCATGATGAGGCCGTCGTCCAGCATGATGGTGCCGCCCTCGTGCACATCGTGGGGCAGATCCTTGTAGGTGACGGAGCAGATCTCCTTGGTGCCCTCCACCTCGCGGGTGGTCAGGGTGAAGGTCTGGCCGGCTTCCAGCATCTCGACGCCGTTCTTGAACTCCTTCAGGCGGATCTCAGGGCCCTTGGTGTCCAGCAGAGCGGCAACGGGCTTGCCCAGCTCCTCGCGCAGTGCCTTCAGATTGGCCAGGCGGCCGCCGTGCTCCTCATAGGAGCCGTGGGAAAAGTTAAAGCGGGCCACGTTCATGCCGTTGGCGATCAGCTCGCGCAGGACATCCCCTTTGTCGGTGGAAGGGCCCAGGGTGCAGATGATCTTCGTTTTTCTCATGTTGATTACCTCGATCTTTCTCTATTCTACTCTCTATCTTAACGCAACAGCCCGATCGGCTGCATTTGGCAGGCTCCGGCATTCGGGGCCTGCCGCGGCGAAAGACGCCAATATGGTCATTCTCAAAACCATACCATACTATATTATAAACGCTTGGATACAATAGGGCAAGAGGGAGTTAGCAAAGAATTGGTTAAAATTTCGTAAGGAATGCCTGCATCCGGAAAGCCCTTGCATCCGGGAGCGGAACTGCTTATAATGGAACCAGAAAAAGTCTCACTTTCGGGTGGGACGCTCTGGAAACGAAATGGAGAACAAAACTATGGAAAAACGTGTATTTCTGATCGTTCTGGACAGCTTTGGCATCGGCGCAGAGCCGGATGCAGCCGCCTTTGGCGACGCGGGCACCAATACCCTCGGTGCCATTGCAAAGCACCCGAACTTTCACTGCCCCAATCTGCAGAAGCTCGGCCTGTTCAACATCGACGGCGTGACGGCAGGGGAGAAGACCGCTGCCCCGGCGGGGGCCTTTGCCCGCCTGCAGGAGCAGAGCATGGGCAAGGATACCACCATCGGCCATTGGGAGATCGCCGGTGTGGTCAGCCCGAAACCGCTGCCCACCTTCCCGGACGGCTTCCCCGACAGCCTCATCCACGAGTTTGAGGAAAAGACCGGCCACAAGGTCCTCTGCAATAAGCCTTACTCCGGCACGCAGGTGCTGAAGGACTACGGCGAGCAGGCCATGCGGGAGGATGCCCTCATCGTTTACACCAGCGCCGACAGCGTCTTTCAGGTGGCCGCGCACGAGGAGCTGGTGCCGGTGCACGAACTGTACCGCTACTGCGAGATCGCCCGCGCGATGCTGAAGGGCGAATACGGCGTGGGCCGCGTCATCGCTCGCCCCTTCCTCGGCCACACCGCCGACACCTTCTACCGCACCACCAACCGCCACGACCTGAGCCTCAAGCCGCCCCGCAAGACCATGCTTGATTTGCTCAAGGATGCAGGCAAGGACGTCATCGCCGTGGGCAAGATCTTCGACATCTTCGACGGCGAGGGCGTGACGGAAAAGATCAAGACCACCGGCAACACCAACGGCATCGCCTTCACCAAAGCCTTGCAGACCCGCGATTTTGAGGGCCTGGCCTTTGTGAACCTCGTCGATTTTGATATGCTCTACGGCCACCGCCGCGACGTGGCAGGCTATGCCGCTGCTGCCACCGAGTTCGATGCGTTCCTGGCTGACTTCATCCCCGGTATGCGGGAGGGCGACCTGCTGATGATCACGGCAGACCACGGCTGCGACCCGTCCTATACCAAAACCACCGACCACACCCGCGAGTATGTGCCGTACCTCATCTGCGGCAGGGGCGTCAAGCCCGGCGTGGACCTGGGCACGAAGCTCTGCTTCGGCACCATCGCCCACACCGTCTGCGAGTACCTCGGTGTAGACGCTTCGACCCTGGATGGCCAGAGCGTATGGGAGAAGATCCGGAAATAAAAGTCACAGTTTGAAAACAAATGCGCTGAAGATGCTTGAAGTATGGTTGAGGTTGTGGTAGACTAGGCTCTGTGCCTGTTCGTGAGGGAAGAGCAGAACCGCTCCTGCTTCCGGACAGACAAAGGATTGGTTCAAACAAAGGAGATCATACAATGAAACTGAATCGTGCAATGGGTCTGGCACTGGCCGCTGCTGTTCTGGCTTTTGCTGTGACCGGCTGCTCCAGCACCGCATCTTCCACCGCTTCCTCCACCGCTTCCTCTGCTGCTTCCAGCGAGGCTGCCTCTTCTGTGGCTGCTTCGGAGGCCGCATCCAGCGAGGCTGCCGCCGCCAGCGTGGTCAGCACCGAGTCCCTCGAAGTGAACGGCAAGACCTACGATGCCGACTGCTACGGCGAGTTCACCCTCTCCAACGGCGACACCATGAAGCTGTGGAAGCTGAACGGCGCATACGACGACCTGAGCGCCCTGCCCATGAAGGGCATGGTTGAGGAGTTCCCCATCGAGGCTGAGGAGAACACCGTGTATGTGGCAGACGTGACCGCAAACGGCGAGACCACCCGCCAGTATCTGCGCGCCGACAAGGCTGGCCGCAACGGCACCGCCTCCGTCAAGACCTTCGAGCTGGAGTCCGCTGAATAATCCGCTCCAACATGAAACAAGAAAAAGTCCCGACCGGTCTGGTCGGGACTTTTTTTGTAACTGGGTCTTATTCTGCGGAGCTGCTGGGACCGAACAGGGCATCCAGAACGGTGGACGCCGCCTGATGGAGCGAGGAGGCCGCCTGCTCGACCTGCTCCTGTGTGGGCAGGGAAATGGACGGTGCTTCGGAGGAGCTGCTGCTCTCGGCAGGAGGCTCCTCGGCGGGCACCTCGGTGGAGGCAGACGGTTCGCTGCCGGCCGGGGTTTCGGCAGGGGTCTCAGCCGGAGCCTCTGCGGGCTGCTCGGTGCTGGCAGGGGGCTCTTCCGGGACGCTCTCCGCAGGCTCATCCAGGACGACGCTGTCCGCCGGGGTCTCCGGCACGGAAACGGCGGCGTTGGGGTCTGCCGTCGGCGTGTGGACTTCGGTCTTCTCCGGGGTCTGCTGGGTGTCGCTGACCGTGCCCTCACCGCCCAGCACGGAGGCGATCAGCTCCTTGGCCTGTGCCACCGAGCTTTCGTCCGGTTTCATGACGTAGAGGCTCTGCCCCTTGGCGGAGTAGCACTGGGAGCTCTTGCCGCTGGAACCGGTGACGGAGTAGCTCTGGATATCCCAGTTGGCGAGGTCGCTCAGCTGCATCCGGACCAGCGCGGAGATCTGCTCCTGCGACAGGCTGGTGACGAAGCAGTCCGACACGGCGTCCATCAGCTTGGAAAAGCTCATCAGGACGGTGGGGGACTTGAGCTTGTTCACCATGGCGTCGATGACCTTCATCTGGTTGATGCCGCGCTGGATGTCGCCGGAAGCGAAGGCGTGGCGCTCGCGGGCAAAGGCCAGCGCGCTCTTGCCGTCCAGATGGTTCCAGCCCTCGGCAAAGGTGGTGGGGTCATAGTAACCGGGGCTGCCCACCGAGGTGAATGCCTGGTCGGAGTAGACATCCACACCGCCTACCGCGTCGATGATGCTGATGAAGCCCGCAAAATTGATGCGGATGTAGTGCTCCACATTCACGCCGTAGAGGTTGCCCAGGGTGGCCATGCTGGTCTCCACGCCGTACAGACCGGCGTGGGTCAGCTTGTCCTTGCTGCTGGTGCCCGCCAGATCGACATAGTAGTCGCGCGGGGTATTGATGAGGGCCACCCGCTTGGTGGCGGGGTTGACCACGGCCAGGATGTTCACATCGCTGCGGGCCTTTTCGGTCAGCTCTCCGCGGTTGTCCACGCCGCTGAGGTAGACGACGAACGGCTCCTTGGTGATCTTATTCGCCTCGGCACCGGTGAGCAGGCCGGAGGTCACGCTGCCCAGCGCGGCAAGGCCCTGCTGTGCCCAGACGCAGCCGAGGGCCAGCGCCGCGCACAGGAAGACCGAGAAGACGCGGGAGACTCTGCCGGGGGTCCTGTACTCCTGGCAGCGCTTGACCAGCAGCCAGAACAGGGCCAGCAGCGCTGCAATGATGACGAGGTAGAGCGCGGGAAGCATCTGGGTGCGGCAGAGCTGCACGAAGGCTGCCACGCTGAGAACGGCCTGCAAGACCAGCAGGAACGACCCGAATTTCGAGCCGGAGCCTTTCTTTTTGCCGGACTTTTGGGGCGGCCGGGCCGGGGAGCTGTTCTGCCGGGGCGGCTTTTTGGAGGGCGGCGGCGTCACCGGCTGGGCAGTCTCCGGCGCAAAAAATGCGGAGCTGTCTACCTCAACGGTGCGGTCCGGGTCCTTCCGTGCGCCCCGGTGGATGTGCCGGGTGGTGTCTTTTTCATCGAACATGGAAACTCTCCTTTTGACTGTGTCCTCAGGACAGCGGCGCGATGGTCAGCACGGCGCGAGCGGGCAGGCAGGTGGCGGTCTGATCTTCCGCCGAAAGCCAGCCGAAACTTTCGCAGATGTGGTCCGGGCAGGGCGAATCCACAAAGCGGGCGGCCCCGTCCTTCACCTCAATGTGGACGGTGTAGTAACCGGTGTCCACATCATAGGTGGCGTCGTTGTCCAGAGAAAACTTCTGCACCGTGTTGGCGTCGCCGTAAATGAGCTCGGCCTCCAGAGTGCTGCCGGTGGCGTGTGCGGCCCGCAGGGCGAACAGAACGCCCGCAATGGCCAGCACGGCCAGAACAAAGATCAGGTTGACGAAAAGCTTGGAATGTTGTTTCATGGGTCATCCTTTGTGCGGAAACAGTTGTTCGAGTTCGGCCAGCCAGAGCGCTGCCGCCGCATCGCTGGGCATCCGCCAGTCGCCGCGGGGCGAGAGGGTCACGCTGCCGATCTTGGGGCCGTCGGGCAGGCAGCTGCGCTTGAACTGCTGGGCAAAGAACCGCCAGTAGAAGTTGCGCAGCCATTTGTACAGCACTTCGTCCGGGTATTCGGCCCGGCCTGCAAAGGCAGCTTTGGCCAGCCGGAAGATCTTGGCCGGGCCGAAGCCGAAGCGCAGCACATAATAGAGATAAAAGTCGTGCAGCTCATACGGGCCGACCAGGTCTTCCGTCTTCTGCGCGATCTCGCCGTCCTTTGCGGGCAGCAGTTCGGGGGAGACGGGAGTGTCGAGGATGTCCAGCAGCACGGTCCTGAGCGCATCGGTGGCGGCGATGTCGGCTTCGTACCGGACGAGGTGGCGCACCAGCGTTTTGGGCACCCCGGCATTCACGCCGTACATGCTCATGTGGTCGCCGTTGTAGGTGGCCCAGCCCAGCGCCAGCTCCGAGAGGTCGCCGGTGCCCACCACGAGGCCGCCGGTGCGGTTGGCGGTGTCCATCAGCTCCAGTGTGCGGACACGGGCCTGACCGTTCTCGAAGGTGACGTCCAGCACGCTCTCGTCCTGGCCGATGTCGGCAAAGTGGCTGTGGACCGTGTTGGCAATGTCGATCTCGGAGAAGGAAACATGCAGCTCCTCGCACAGGATCTCCGCGTTGCTGCGGGTGCGCCGGGTGGTGCCGAAGCAGGGCATGGTCACGGCCAGCACATCGGTGGTGGGGCGGCGGAGCTGCTTCATGGCGCGGACGGCTACCAGCAGAGCAAGGCAGCTGTCCAGCCCGCCGGAGATGCCGATGACGGCCGTTTTGGCGTGGGCATGTTCCAGCCGCTTGGCCAGACCGTCGGCCTGCATCTTCAGGATGAGCTCGCAGCGCTCAGCGCGGCGCTGCGGGTCGCCGGGCACAAAGGGGGTCGGGTCCACGAAGCGGGTCAGGGCGGTGTTGGTCAGCGTCAGGCTGAAGTCCACGGTCTGATAGCCGTCCGTGGACGGCTCGAAGCTGGTGTTGCGGGCCCGCTCGGATTCCATCCGCTGGCAGTCCAGCTCCGTCTCGGCGTGACCGCCTGCAAAGGGAGCCGTTTCAGCCAGCAGGGTGCCGTTTTCCGCAATGAGGTCGTGGCCTGCGAACACCATGTCCTGGGTGCTCTCACCGTGCCCGGCGGAGGCATACAGGTAGCCGCAGAGCAGGCGGGCGGACTGGTTGGCCACCAGCGCCCGGCGGTACTCCGCCTTGCCGACCGTCTCGTCGCTGGCGGAGAGGTTCGCAATGACGGTGGCTCCGGCCAGCGCGTGGAAGGTGGAAGGCGGGAGCGCGCTCCACAGGTCTTCGCAAAGCTCCACGCCCAGCACGAAGCTGGGCATCTCGCGGCAGCGGAAAAGCAGCGAGGTGCCAAAGGGCACCTGCTGGCCGCAGACCGTGAGGGTCTCGACCTCGGTGGAGCCGGGGGTGAACTGGCGCTTTTCGTAGAACTCGCCGTAATTGGGCAGGTACGTCTTGGGGACAAGGCCCAGCAGCCGGCCGCGGCAGAGCACGGCGGCGCAGTTGTACAGCTTGCCCCGCACCAGCAGCGGCAGGCCCACCAGCGCCACGACGTCCAGCTCCCGGCTGGCGTCCAGAAGCGTCTGCAGGCCGGTCAGTGCGCCCTGCTGCAGTGTGCGCTGCAAAAACAGGTCGCCGCAGGTGTAGCCGGTGAGGCAGAATTCCGGAAATACAGCCAGCTTTACGCCGCGTGCGGAGGCGGTGCGCAGCTCCTGAAGGATCTGCTCTGTGTTATAGGCGCAGTCCGCCACCCGCAGTGCGGGCGTGAGAGCGGCTGCTTTCAAAAAACCATCTTTCATCGGAGGATTTCACATCCTGTCTGTTGTGTTTGACCACGGCGGACAGATGAATCGCCGTGGTGAACATAGTATACCACACTCCGGCCAAAACGGAAAGTCACAGAGTGGTAAAAGTTGCGGGAACAAACAAAAAGAGCCGCTGCGGGGCCTCCGCAGCAGCTCAGACAAAACCAAACATGGAAAACGAGATGGACCGTAAGCCGGGTTCTGTATTAAACGACGATCTGTCTCGACCTGCCATTGCTGGCAGGCTCATGCCACCATCGGGACA
>OMGH01001758.1_pt1 | contig 12326 bp, 14 predicted proteins | sample 1645841 | NCBI WGS metagenome assembly OMGH01 (sample SAMN00849584, study PRJEB25192) | human gut metagenome
TCTGCTCATTTTGCAAAACCTCCTAATAATCTTTATGAAATCATTCGTGATATCTGTTGAAACGATATCTTGTTTTCCGTATTTCTTTTCATAGTTAGCATACCACATTTCTTTTTGACACTGAAATAACCCTTTTCAGCACGTTTATACAAAAACTGAATAACCATAAATATGGTAGAAACGGGCTTTTGGCACGAAGTGTCTTTTTTCGATTATACGGAGATTTCGACATAATTTCCACCTAATCAAAAAAAGGCACCCGATTCATTACTGAACCGGATGCCCGAATTTCAATTAGTCTGTGATATATGGCATTAAAGCGATATGTCTAGCTCTCTTGATAGCTGTTGTAAGCTTTCTCTGATGCTTAGCACAGTTTCCTGTGATTCTTCTAGGAAGAATTTTTCCTCTTTCAGATACGTATCTCTTTAATGTAGCTACATCTTTATAATCGATTGCCTTGTTTTCGTTAGCACAAAATGCACAAACTTTTTTTCTTCTACGACCGCCTCTTCTTCTCATTGGAGAATCTGGTCTTTCACTCTTATTATATGGCATAACTTGACCTCCTATTTTCGTTAATGAGATTCTATTCGAATCTGTTAAAAGTTAAATGGTAAACCTGAATCATCTACACTGTCAGGAATGTTCATAAAACCGTCTCCTGCAGGTGCTGTTGGCTGTGATGCAACCGGCTGCTGCTGTGGCTGATAGTTATTATTGCTATCTGCTGTAGCTTTGCTTTCTGCAAATTCCTGGTTTTCAACAACTACTTCTGTTGTGTAAACTGTCTTACCATCTTTGTCCTGATAACTGCCTGTCTGAATACGACCTTCGGCAACTATCTTAGTTCCCTGATGGAAATATTTTTCAGCAAATTCACCGCTTCTACCAAATGCTACACATCTGATAAAGTCAGCGCTCTGATCTCCATCTCTCTTAAATCTACGATCTACTGCTAATGTGTATCTCGCAATAGCCAACTGATTATCTCCTGATGTTGAATATCTAACTTCAGGGTCACGAGTCAAACGACCCATAAGAATAACTTTATTCATATTATACCTCTCTAATGTATCAAACTATGCTTCTACTGCAACAGTCATAAATCTGATAACATTTTCCATAATACGAAGCTGGCTTTCTAACTCGCTAGGAAAATCTGTGTTTTCAGTGTCAATATCGATGAAGTAATAGAATGCTTCTGACATCTTCTGGATTTCGTAAGCTAATTTCTTCTTACCAGCTTCTTCGATCTTTGTAATTGTACCACCGAACTTTTCGATAAGTGCTTTTACCTTTTCTACTTCAGCTGTTCTTCCTTCATCATCAAGTTTTGCACTAACAACAACTGTTAATTCATATTTGTTCATGCTTCTACCTCCTTTTGGTCTCTGGCCTTTTCGTTTGAAAAAGCAAGGATCATAACGAATACTCGTTATGCGTAATTAATATATATCACGAATTACTATAATATCAAAAAAAGTCCCTGTGTTCAAGGACTTTTTTTCATTTTGTGAATTTTTTTCCGAAATCTTTTGGTTTTAAACAAAGCTTTCGTTTTTTTATTTACTGCAAAATCTTCTTTACACTTTTTTCGAAAGTTTTTCTTGGAACCATTACTATACGACCGCAGCCTTTACATTTCAACTTAAAATCTGCACCCGTTCTTATAATTTCCCATTCATTAGTTCCACAAGGATGCCCTTTTTTTAATGCTACTACTGTTCCAATATTATATTCCATTAGTCTACCACTCTTCCTATTCCAACTATATGCGAAATATTATTGTAGTTAATAGTCTGTCCACCTTTTTCTACCACTTTGCCTGCACCTGCATACATAGATACATGATATATATTTAAAGTTCTTCCCGGTGTGCTGTATTTTACTGCCGCATTGTAATCTCCGTAAAAAATTAAATCACCCGGTTTCATATCATCTATGTCAATAAAACCATAATATACTATTTGATTTTTTTCTTTTAAATAGTCAAACAGGCTTGCTGCTGTCTTTGCATAAGAACCACTTCCAAGTTTCTTGTTGTAGCGCTTGTATGATTTATAGCCTTTCCAAACCAAAGCTGAACAATCATAGTATCCTTTTCTCATTCTTTTTGGCTGACTATATTTCCAATGATTAACTATGTACATAGCCCTATTTACAATCTTGTACATACCTTTTGCATATACTTCGATTCTATAAGACTTGTGAATATTTCCGATTTTTACATCAACATATGTAACTCCTGAATTTACACCTTTAACGACACCATCGCTTGAAACTGTGGCAACGCTTTCATTTCTGCTTGTAAATTCAGGAACTGTACCTGTGTCACCCCAAATAGGAAACTGTACTTTTTCACCTTTTTTTATAACTGCCTTTAAATTATTAACTGTTGGATTAACAACTGTATACTTTATGTTGAATACTTTTCCATCTACATTTGCTGTAATTGTACCCGTTCCCGGTTTTGTGCCTAAAACTGCCGCTTTCTTTTCATAAGTTGTTAAAGTGGCACATTTTTTGTTTGAATTAGTCCAAGTAATAGTACTATGTTCTCCTAAACCTTTAAAAGAAATATACTGCTGTCTTTCATTGCCTAATGCTGTTCCATAAACAATTAACTTCTGAACTTCTGTTTCAGGGTTTGAAACATAAATTGTATTTGTATATGTAACAACATTTTTGTTTGTGTATGTAACCTTTGCTGTAATGTTAACTTTGCCTTCATTTACTGCTTTCAAAGTTGCTTTAAGCTTGCTTCCACTTACTGCTGAAAGTTTTGAAACAACATCGCTATTCCCAACGCTCCACTTGCATGACTTAACATTACTTTCGTCTATTCCATCTACTGCAACAGTAAAATTCTGACCTTTTGCCTGGCTTACAAAACCGTTAACCTTTGTTCCGTCAGCGTTAACTTTCTTAATACTGATTCCGTTAGAATCATACAATCTGTTATTTAGATCACTTGACAAAACATTTATTGTACATTTGCTATATCCCTGTGAGGATTTTGCTGTTATTTCCGCTTTTCCCGGATTTAACGCCTCAACAGTACCTTCTTTATTGACTTTTGCTATTGAGTCATTTGAAGACATATATGAAATTTTATTAACTGACTTTGCTACAACCATACCTGTCTGGCCTTCTGTTAATGTTGTAGGATATTTCGTTATGACAACATTCTTAGAAGTATCAGGAACTGTAACCTTACAAGTCATTGTTCTTGATTTACAAGTTGCAGTAATTGTTGCAGCTCCATAATTTACAGCTCTAATTCTACCTTTTTTTGAAACAGTAACTGCAAATTTATTAGATGTTCTCCATTTAACTTTCGTTCTCGCTGAAACATTTTTAACTTTTATTTTTTTTCTTTTACCCTTTTCTAATATTACTGTACTTTTAGAAATCGTAGGTGTTGCTCCATAAGCCAATTCACTTTTTAATTGAAGTCCTGAAATAATAGCCGCCATCACGATTATTATTCCAATTGTTCTCTTTAAAAATTTCATCTTTTCCTTCTTTCATTCTTTATCTGTCACATTATTTTGCTGTTTTAAAGTTCTTCTTTCTCCATTTTCCGTAAGCTGTACCGTTTGAAGTCTTTACATAACCTCTAACTCTTACGTAATATTTTTTATTTGCCTTTAACTTTTTAAATTTATAGCTAACTTTCTTAGTTGTCTTTGTTACTGCCTTCTTGAATTTTGAAGATCTAGACAACTGAAGCTGATATCCTGATACTTTTGCAATCTTTTTATAAATTACCTTGGCACTCTTCTTAGTTTTTACGATCTTTGTTATCCTTGTATTCCCAACGCTAACTTTCTGTGCTGTTGGTTTCTGAGTTGTTGTTACCTTTGCAGTTGTAGTTGGTGTTGGTGCAACTGTAGTTGTCTTTGCTGTTGTTGTAGTTGTTTCTACTGCTGCTGGTGTGGTTGTTTCTGCTGTTGCAACCGTAGTTGTTTCTGCCACTGCTGGTGTGGTTGTTTCTGCTGTTGCGGTTGTAGTTGTTTCTGCCACTGCCGATGTAGTTGTCTCAGTTTCTTTAACAATTTTAATCTGCCCGTCTGCTATTTCAATATTTAACTGATCCTTTACAACATCCTGACCTTCTGTATTCACCAATCCATAAGAAATTGTATATCTACCTTCCTTATCAAAAACGACTCTAATAGTTCTGTCTAAATCATTACCTGCAATAGTCATTTCCTTATTAAATCCGCTAATGTCGTACCACTCTCCGCCATCTTTGTATTCAATAGATGATACCTGATTGTCGCCTGTTACTGAAACAGTTCTTACAACCTGCTTTCCAACAATGCCTGATGCCCAGAACTCTAGCTTAAATTCCTTAGCTGTTCCTAATGTGTATGCACCTTCTACGCCATCTTTCTTCACATAAATAGCTGCGCCAAAATTGTCGTCGCCTGTGTTATCACCACCGCCTGCCCATGCAGGTATAATCATAACCACAAGCATTGCCATAATTGTCACAATACTTATTAACTTCTTGTTCATTAAATATCTCCTTCCGAACTCCATTTTTTCGCACGTTACTTTGATTATAACATATTCCTGAAGATATATTACAGACTGGCGCATCTGCCTTTTATCATTAAACTGCTCGGCAATGCTCATAGCCATCTTCATGCTGATGCCCTTTATCTCGGCAAGCCTCTCCGGCTCTTTTTCAATTATGTCAAATGTTTTCTCACCAAATCTTCTTACAATCCTCGCTGCCAGTGCTGCACCTATTCCCTTGATAGCTCCTGAGCCAAGATATTTTTCTATTGCAATTGAACTGTTTGGTCGTTTTGTCTCATAACTTTCAACTTGAATTTGAGGTCCATAACTTTTGTGTACTGTCTCCCTGCCGTTTATTACGAGATACTCTCCCTCTGATACAAAAGAAAAATATCCCACACAGCATACCTCGTCATCCTCATCATCTTTCGGTTCCGGATTTGAAAGATAAATAACACTATAACCATTTTCTTCATTTCTATATGTAATTCTCTCTACATATCCCTCTACCTGTTTCATATATGATATTCCTCATTTCAAAAAGTAATAAAGCCGCCACACAAAATGTGCAGCGGCTCATTTTAAAATTTGCTCACGAATCTTTTGGCTCTTCCACGAATCTCTATGCTTTTATTTTATATTGTATGTACCTTTTAATGAATCATATAACTGCTGTGCCAAACCTATGCCTCCGTTATCTGTAACAATATCAGCATACTCCTGATTTAATGTGTCAGAGAAATACTGCATATATTCTCCCTGCTCGTCCTCATTATCAAGTGTTTTCTTAGACTCTTCAATAATTTTCTGAACAAAATATGACTCAAAATCTTTGCATACTTCCATAAGCTTTTCATCATCTGATGAAGATTTTGTACTCTTCAATGCACTTTCCAAAGAATCAGCTGATGTAGAACTAAGCTTTGATGAATATGAATTGTACATTGATGAAATATCTAAAACAGAACTCATACTCTACCTCCTGACTATGACCTCAAATTGTTTGCCTGCTGAAGCATCTCATCCGATGCTGTGATTGCTTTTGAGTTCATTTCATATGCTCTCTGTGTAACAATCATGTCTACCATCTCGTCTACAGCCTGTACACTTGAACTCTCGAGATAACCATTCTTAACAATACTTCTCTGGAGGTTTGCATCCTGTCCTTCTATTCTTGGAGTACCTGAAGCTGCTGATTCTTTATAATAGCTTTCTCCGATTTTTTCAAGTCCTGCCGGATTGTTATACTGTGCAATTCCGATAGAAATTCCAAGATTCTGTGCATTTCCTGCTGCATCTGTATATTTTATGTTTCCATAGTTGTCAAAAACAAGTTTATTTGTGTTTATGTTTGCATCGAAAGTGATAGGATTTCCTGTCGAATCCAATACAGCATTTCCGTCTGATGTACAAAGTGAAAGACCACCTGCTGCATTTACTGCAAGCTGGAAGTTTCCGTTTCGTGTATATGATATACTTCCGTCAGGCTGCTCTATCATAAAGAATCCATTGCCTTCAATAGCGAAGTCAAACTGACCTTCTGTATGTAACATATTTCCCTGTTTAAAAGATGTTCCGATTGCTGCAACTTTTACACCAAGACCAACCTGTGCACCTATCGGTTTCTGCTGACCGTTTGTATCAGTAGTCTCTTTCTGTATTGACTGGTACAAAAGAGAACGAAACTCTGTTGTCTCTCTCTTGTAACCTGTAGTATTTATATTTGATAAGTTGTTTGATATTGTATCAAGACTTGTCTGCTGGGCTTTCATACCCGATGCAGCAGTCCAAAGTGATCTCATCATATTGACTCTCCATTTCCGTCACTGTATAGACTATTCTCTGTACAGAAAACCATCTCTGTCATATGCATAATAAACTTATACATAAACCAACAATCCTATAGTTTAAATTATACCTTACCTACGCTTGAAACCGCCTGAGTAAGTAAATCATCCTGTGTCTTAATCATCTTCTGGCCTGCTTCATATGCACGCGTAATTGTAATCATGGAAACCATCTCGTCAATAACATTTACATTTGACTGCTCTGTAAATCCCTGAAGGATAGTCGCTGCAGAACTCTTAGTCGTAGCTCCATCAACTGCCGTATACATATTGTCTCCATATAATTCAAGATAATTGTAATCGTCAAAGTCCGTAAGGGTAATGGTATCTACCTGTACTCCATCCGCATATATTGCCCCGTTGAGTTTTATGGCAATATCTGTGGCATCCACGGGAACCTGAACATCACCGTTAGCACCCTGAAGTTTGTTTCCGTCAACATCAACTATATAACCATCGCTTGTAATTGAAAACTGACCGTTCCTTGTATATTTGATTGTTGAATCTCCATTCGCATCAACAACCTTTATTGCAAAAAATCCATCTCCCTGAATAGCCATATCGTATGTGTTGTCAGTTTCACGAAGTGAACCCTGATCCCAGTTCATATATGTTTCGCCGATTTTTACACCAGGATTTGATACTCCTATCTCCCTGTCAAGATAAGCCTCTGAACCATCTTTTATTATTACAGATATAATGAAAAAGGTACAATGTTATCAACCTTGTATGTAAATACGATTACTGTATCCTACTGTCGCAGAGTTTGCAAGATTGTTCGATATAATGTCAAGTCTCTTTTGTTCATTTACCATACCCGTGTAGGCAGTATATAATCCTCTAACCATCTACTATCCCCTTTCTAAAGGAACAAAAAATACATTTATTTTCCTAATATAAATATATATCGTCAAAATCAATATATATATTTAGTCGTCATCACGTTTTCCGCTCAAAAATTCAACAAACTTTCCTGTACCGATGGCAACTGCTGTCATTGGTTCTTCTGCTGTCATTGTTGTGATGCCTGTCTTTTCTTCTATAAGTTCTTCGAGACCGTATAACAAACTTCCGCCACCTGTAAGAACAATACCTCTGTCTGAGACATCGGCTGCAAGTTCAGGCGGAGTCTTTTCAAGAACACTGTGAACCGCTTCAACTATCTGTGATGTAATCTCTTTGAGTGCTTCAAGTGTCTCATCAGATGTAACTGTAATAGTCTTTGGAAGTCCTGTAACAAGATTTCTTCCTCTTACATCCATAGTTACAACTTCAGGACGCTGATATGCTGAACCAATCTTTATTTTTATCTCTTCTGCTGTTCTCTCACCGATAAGAAGATTGTGAGTTTTTCTCATGTATCTTACAATGGCATCATCAAAATTGTCACCGGCAATTTTGATAGAGGTACTTACAACTGTTCCTCCAAGAGAAATAACAGCTATATCGGCTGTACCACCGCCTATATCTACTATCATGTTTCCACATGGTTTTGAAATATCTATTCCTGCACCGATTGCAGCAGCTATAGGTTCTTCGATGATGGCAACTTCTCTTGCACCAGCTTCGTAGGTAGCATCCTCAACTGCTTTCTTCTCAACTTCCGTAACACCGCTAGGTACACATACACTGATACGAGGTTTTCTGAAACGGCTCTTTCCACATGACTTCTGAATAAAATATCTAAGCATTTTCTCTGTAACAGTATAATCTGAAATAACACCCTGACGAAGCGGACGGACTGCTACGATATTTCCGGGTGTACGGCCAAGCATAAGTCTTGCATCCTCACCTATAGCCTTAATTTTGTTTGTATCTCTGTCAAAAGCTACTACTGAAGGCTCCCTTAAAACAACGCCTTTTCCTTTTATATAAACAAGTACATTTGCTGTACCAAGATCTATTCCGATATCGCTACCTACCATCTCTGTTTCTCCTTTCGATACATTTATAACTTTAATATTTTTATTTTTCTTCATATTTCTACATATTCCAATTTATTATATACTATTTTCCTGCAATTTAAAAGTCCCTTTTCAATTTTAAAACGAATTGTAATATTTTTGTCATTTTTGACTAAATTTGCTATACTGTTTATATTCTTTATATATATTTTTATCAGAATAAGGAGCGGTCACATGTCAGACAACAAAAGCAACAACCATGAACTACATATTATAAGCAGGTATCTCGGTATCCTGACATCCAAATATATTGTATTTTTACTTTTGGTATTAACTCTGTATCCAATGAACGTAATACCCGGATATATACTTCTTGCAGGCATTGTTTTTCCTGCAGCATTAAAATTCGCCATATATGACAATTCTGCTGACAGTAAAAATGATGACAACAATATGAAAATCAAAGATTTCACTCTTTATCCAACAGCCAAAAAATATAAATTTACATATACAAAATACCGCTGTGAATCTTATAATTTTATACTTATAATGATTCTACTCTTAATTTGGCAATTTACTTTGGACAAATCCGGTATTTTCAGTTACCCAAAAAATATTGTTCCCAGTCTTATACTTATCATATACATCTTATCAAGATTTTTAGGAAGTATTCTTTTTAAGATAAAATTACATATTGATTTTATGAATATGAAAATATAATTTTTCAAATTCTAAAGCTAATTATGACATATAAATATACATGATAATTTTTATATTTATATGTCATTTACACATGATACATAAAAAACGGTTTAAAACTATCTGATTATAGTTTCAAACCGTTTTTATTTTATTATTTTTATTCTACATATTTACTCCGGTTGACTGCATTGAAGCTTCCAGCATACTGTCAACATCACTCTCAAATGAGTCAAAATCAAATTCTCCGCCTACAGCTTCAGCCGCCTGCTGTAAGGTGCTTCCCTGTGTACCGGAAGTACTTGACGTACTTGCTGTTGTTCCGGATACCGATGCAATATTTGATGTTCCTTCTGCTTTTGCCTTTTCAGTAAAATAATTATAAAGTTCCTGAACTGTTTTATATGTAACAGAAGCTTTATCTTCACCGTTGGTGCCAGCCTCCTCAAGTGCATTTGACATATTTTCAGCCATATTTGCCGCTTCTGTCTGTTCAGACGAAAGGTATGTCTTTAATATCTGAGAAAAACTTGTAAGTGCACTAAGCGACGAACCATCACTGTCTGTTGAGGAATTTCCAATCAATGACGATAATCCCGTAAGCGATGATGTACCTGTAAGTCCTGATGCCTGACTTAAAAGATTTGAAATCCCCGATAATCCGCTGCTGTCACTGTCACTTGAATCACCTGACAATGCGTTTAACATCGTACTTGTCGAATTGTTATTTATAAGATACTGATAATATGAATCTCTCTCACTTAAACCGCTAAGTCCTGAAACAGACGATAATGCTGATAAATCTGACATACTTACCCCCCTGTAATTATTATATATATAATAAGATGTTGTAGTCAAAAGCTATTTTGCCCACTTGCATTATAATATCATTATCTAGCTAAAACAGCAATAAGTAAACAGCAGATAATGAAAACAAAATCTATTTTACATACAATCAATTATTTTCATCTGAACATTTCCACTCCAGTTATTTATCTCCGGCTGATACAATATACTTATCTGCTGCCCGTATTTTCCCTGTTTCATCTGCTCCCACTCATCTTTGCCGTATTTTTCTTCTATCACACGCGAAAGACAGTTATCTGCATGAAAATCTACCGCTTCATAAAGCAGACCCTCGTCTTCAAGTTTTAGTTTTGCTATCTGATTTTCCTTTCCACACAGATACATTGATTTTATTTTAAGTTTTCCTCTTGCAAATATGGCACTGTCGTTTGACTCTCCAAAAGGTTCCATATAATGTAATTGTTCTACAAGATTTTTTGTTGCTTCCAATAATTCAAGTTCCATATCAAAACTTATTTTCTCAACAAGTTCCTCGTCAGTAAGATTACATTGCTCATTTAAAGCATCCCTAAATTTATCAAGATTTTCTTTTGGCAGCGAAAATCCCGCCGCCAATGCATGACCTCCAAATTCCGTCAAAATTTCCTGACAATTCTGCAAAGCCTGCTGCATATGATACCCGGGGATTGAACGTCCTGAGCCTTTAAGTCCTTTTTCTCCGTCAGTAAGCACATATGCCGGTCTGTAATATTTCTCTCTTATCCGCCCTGCAACTATCCCCGCAACACTCTCATGACAATCTTTCAGGTATATTACAAGCACCGGTTTTTCAAGAGCTTTCATTTCCTCAATCTGAGCTATCGCATTATTTGTAGCCTGTGCAGTAAGTTCCTTTCTTTCCTCATTGAGTGTTATAAGTTCATTTACAAGTTTTACAACTTCCCTTTCATCTGTCGTTGTGAGCATCTTTAATCCCAATGCGGCATCATCAAGTCTGCCCGCTGCATTTATGCACGGTCCTATCCGAAATCCCAAATCGCCTGACCTGACATGCTCTGATAATTCAAGGATTTCCAACATTTTCCGCATCCCCAAATTTTTCAGATGTGGTGTGTCATTCAATATTTTTAAACCGTTGCTTACAATAATACGATTTTCATCGGCAAGCGGAACAACATCGCATACCGTCGCAATTGCCGCAAAAGGAAGAAGTTCGTTTATATATGACTTATCATTTTTTTTCTCAAAAATATAACTCATAAGTTTATAAACAACACCAGCACCACAAATCATATTATACGGATATTCACAAGCTTTCTGTTTTGGATTTACAACTGCGTCGGCGTCCGGAATTATCTCCGTTCCGTCATTGTCAGGAACTTCATGATGGTCTGTCAGAATATATGTAATCCCCAGTTCCTTTGCCCTGCTTGCAGCACTCACCGCCGATATTCCATTATCACATGTAATGATAAGACCAATTCCGTCCTCTTTTGCCTCATCAACCATATAATCACGAATACCATATCCATCTTTTACTCTGTGCGGAATACGGCATGAGACTTCTCCCCCAAGCATCACAAGCCCTCTGTATAAAATATAAGATGACATAACTCCGTCAACATCATAGTCCCCTATAACCCTTATCTTCACATTATTTTTTATTGCATCCATCAAAATCTCTGCCGCTTTTGTAACATCTTTCATAAGTCCGGGTTTATACATTTTTTCCATGTCCGGAAATAAATATGCATCCATATCTTTCCATGTATAAAGTCCCCTGTTTACAAGGACTCTGGCAAATACTTCTGAAATATTATATCTTTTTGCAATAGCCGCAGTATCGGCATTACATTTTTTATACATCCACTGTTTCATCGGAAATCTCCTGCTGTTTTTAATATTCTTTTACATATTTATTATACTAAACCGTCCAAACATATACAATTATCATTTTTAGGAGACATTTCAAAATATCTATGATAGTATTATAATATTATCAAAAAACACGAAAGGATTTCACTTATGAACTGGCTCAAATATGAATTACATACAAATACACATGATGCTCCCATAATAGGAAACATTCTATGTTCTATGGGGATAGATGGATATGAGATAACAGACCATGTTCCTCTTACCGAAAAAGAGGAAAAGCAGATGTATACCGACATTCCTGCGGACATGGGCGTTGATGACGGAAGTTCCATTCTCACTTTTTATACAGAAGTTCCCGGTGAAGAAAACCCTGATTTTTTCAGTACCGGTTCTTCCATAAGAGATGAAAATTTGACAGATAAAAATAAAGAAGTTTTAGAACCCGAAGTTCTCATAAAAAGATTAAAAAAGAAAATCAAAAAAATTAAAAAATTTACACATATAAAAATGCCACAGATAAATTATTCCATTGAAGATGACAGTCAGTGGAAAGACAAGTGGAAAGATAATTTTAAGGCATTCAGGGTTGCCGATGATATTATCATAAAACCTACATGGGAGGAAATCCCTGAGGATGCTTCTGAAAACGACATAATCA
>OMGH01001759.1_pt1 | contig 12321 bp, 11 predicted proteins | sample 1645841 | NCBI WGS metagenome assembly OMGH01 (sample SAMN00849584, study PRJEB25192) | human gut metagenome
CTTGAAGAAGAACAGTAATTGCCTCTTCCATCATAGAATCCTTCATCTCCTGATCTGAAATATCCTTTTGAATCATAATATCCTTCGCCTGGTGATCTAAAATATCCTTTCGAGTCATAATATCCTTCACCTGGCGATCTAAAGTAATCTTTTGAATCGTAATATCCATCTCCATCACTTCTGTAATAACCCTTTGAATCGTAAAATCCCATAATGATTACCTCTCTTTCTTATATGCTGATTTGCAAAATCATTGTTTATAGTTACTAATGGATTAGATGCAACTTCTTGTAATCAACATCCCCCCTCCATAAGAAGTTCAATCCATGTGGTCTTGTTTCTCTGTACTCTCATTAAAACAAATTATTGTCCATTATTCCTTTAAACAAATATCCAATGGATTTAATTAAAAAATGAGTATTTATTAAATGAATATCATATTCGCATTTAAAAAGCTCCCTCTGATTTTTGATAATCAGAGAAAGCCTTTTGCATGCATCCCCCTTATATAATACCGATACATAAATTTTGTATAACAAACAAGTGTCCACAAATCACTTGAATTTGTTTATATCAATCCAGCGGACTATTTAGACTTTAGAATTAACAATTATTCCTTAAAAATTATATCTGAAAAAAACAAATTTTGAGCACTTGATTCTACAGTAAGAACATTTTCATTCCATTCTCTGTTCTTATGACTTAATACTTTTCGCATGATATCATCATTAATTCTTGGCAAATCCTCTTCGTTTATCATGGCAACCTTTATACATACAGGAGCAAGAATAGGACTAGTAGCCATAAATAGACCTACAAATCGATCTAGTTCCCCGACAGATTTTACTAGAGATATCTCAACCTGCTCTAGAGAATGTTTGTTTTTAAGATGTATAAAGAATATTGTTATCTTCTTCCTTTGTATGCCCACTATACTCATAATCAAATTTTCCACTTTCTTCTCTTAAATTATTAAACATAATCGTGCCAGATTCAGAAAATGTTGTTTTCGACATTCCGAATCATCTTCTCTTAAGTGATTTCAACATAATTGCAATCCCCATAATCATGATTATTATGCTTCCAGAAGATTCTAAAATACTTAGACATCCATTTAATAAATTAATAGACGTTCCATACTGTGATTCCAAAATGGCCAGCAATACCAAAAAGGATATACTTGAAGTAATAGCCGCTGAAATTGCTTTTCCTATACTTGTTTTAGGCAATTGATTGACAACATATATAAGAACATAATTATTTGTCTTTAAGCCAGTAATGTTTGAAGCAACCATAATCGCGGGATATGAAATAGAACCAACTGTAATGAGACTTTCAACTGCATAAACACACCATTTTATTGCAATATTTTCTGAAACCATATCCCAAAAGATTCCATATATTATCAAACCAATCAAAACAATAGCTATTCTGCTTGTAATTTTCCCAAACACTCCTGATGCTCCAAAGCTAAAAAGATTGCTCGCATAGTTAATTAATAACGAAACTGCGACTAACTGAACAAAGCTCAACGCAAAATCTCCAGGTGAATTTTTTATATAACCAGATACGTTACCGTATTTTTGAAGACCATCTATCATTGGTAATGCAGATTTTAAAACTCCATCACCAGAACCACCAATATTAAATAATGATAATAGTACAATAAAAAGGATACATGCAGTAAGGCAATTGACCAAGATAGTGTTTCCTGCATCCTCATCGCCTGTCACCGAACACAATCCACCCCAAATTGCTGCAAGTACTAAAGTCATACCTATAATTGAACCAATTATTCCAACCATATTACTCTCCTTTCCGTGCTAGGGAATGATTAATTATCATCCATAGCACAAAGCCTTTACAACCAATAATAACTATGCAATTTTTAATAACTTCTGCAATAATGATGCTGTTTTAACAGGTATTAATTTATTCTCTAAAACATTATCAGATATTAAAAGACGATCATATGAAACTGCTATCTTAAGATGTGCGTAATGTTGTTTCTGAATGATATTTTCGAAATACTCCATCCAAACTTTATTTTCAGCAACAATTACGATAGTAAGTTCGTCTGCCAATTTAAGGCCTGAAGTTCCGCACTTTCTAACTACCAATTCCATTCTATAAAGCTTGTCTAACAGTTCATCCACATTATCCTGTTCATTTCTTACCGGTTGAATAATATAACTTTTTCCTTCTTTGCTATGGTTCATATATCCTAATGCTCTAAACAACTTGTTACCACAATTATAATTATGGTTGGCTAAAAGCATTTTTGAAGTTTCGAAATACATATCCTGATCCATCTTAGCGAGTTCCAACATTGCTTGATTTGCTACAAGAATCTTTTTTACTTGACTTGCTGTTCGATTCAAAACATAACCATCAAGATTTACTCTTTTACCATTATGCTTCAAAAACCCCTTTCCCTTTCTTCCGAGAGTATAAACCTTCAAGCATGATTTTGAGCCATCCTCATTCATAAATGATTTCTTACAAAGATAATGGTTCATTGATAAATTTTTAAGTTCTTTCGAAAGCTCTTTCTCTGAAAAATCCATCCCTAAACGAATTAAATATTTCTTTATAAGCTCCTTACTAGAAAACAACATTCTATTTACCACTTTGACAATCACTGTCTGGAATTCATTTAATTCAATAAAGTGTCCAAACTCTGTGGCTGGTTCATTAACCAACACCTCTCCTTCATTATATGCAAATGGACTTTCCATATCCAACCATTCCGCTCCATCATATTTACTTGCTACCAAGTTATTCTCCATCTGAATTGTACCTACCATAATTGCACCTTACCTTTCCTGCTGTATAAGCAAAATTAATAATTTCTTGTTACAATTATGTTATATCTCACATTTACACTTAATCATATTAATTAAAAACTAAATGCTTTGATTTAAAATCCTTAGACTCTTTAATTATTTTCTAAACATCTATAAATCAAAGCATTAATACTATCAATCATGCAGTTATGCAGAATTAAGACAACAGATAACCGAATACCAAATACATAATGGCAATTATCACCGCTGACTTTTTTAAATCGGCGGCTATAACTTGCTGATTTCCATTTCGTTTTACTCGAAATCCCTCAATAACGTCAAAGAAGAAAATGATAACATATCCAATTGCTATAATATTAAGATATTTTGGATCATAACCAGCCTTTTCCTGCGACGCAAAAACAAAATTCAAAAACATTAACACAGAACCTGCAATTGTGAGTTCCTTATAAGCTGACTTGTTTTGTTGATTGCAATATTTGTCTTTTTCTGTAAGTACAACATTAACGATTGCCGCCATTGCCATAGCTATCAACCCAATAATCAATGTAGTATTCATATCAATCTCCTCCTATCCTATGATTTGCTTAAAGCCTACTTGAATCATTTCGAATAATTTCAGCATCAATTTCCAAATTACACTCCATAGATACTTTGCGTTTTCCACTATCGGATATTTCGATGATAAAATATTAAAACAACCTAGTTTTCCTTTCAGTATTCCAATCGGAATATCCATATTAACATTACCACTAATCGTTTCCATAACAAGTTCATATACATAATATCCAATGATGGAATAAAAAATTATATATAACAGTAACGAAAGATCTGTATTATCACCCTGACTAGTTCTAACCGTGACATTTTTGGTATACAACATCTCACCATTATTAGATGAGTATGCATTCCCCTCATCTGATCTGCAGAGTAAAGAATACCCTCTGTATTTGTTATTATCAAATATTTCATTCGTTAATGTCCCATTCCCTAACATGATACACTCAACCTTTTTGATGGTATCTGTCAACGGCACCGTGGGCACTAACTCATATAATGTAAACAAAACCACCAGAAAATATAAAAAATATAGAAGCCACACATGTCTTAAAATAAAACATTCTGGAAAAAAAACACTTAACAATATTTTTACTATCGCAAAACCACCAAATATGTAAATTAGTAATTTATGTTTATTCATATGTAGCCACCATCCTTCCACATACTGTATTAACTACTCTTTTTCAAATCATACATTCTCTCATCAAATTCAACTGACATAGGAACAAATGGTTCTAATACTTTTTTGAAAAATACATCTGGAATGTCATAAGTTCCTGTTAACAAAGTATATTGTGTCAAGGTATCAAATACTCTAGTTTTGTAATTTTCATTTGTTCTATTTATCATATCTAATAATATTTTAGAAAAGAAACTTGTGCCAAACTCCAGATCTACGTCTAATCCAGGTACGAAAGTAACTTTTCCAATATCTTCTTGGTCTAGGTAATGATGATTACCTCTTTCGCTAACAATTGCTTCTCTTATCTGCTTTTCAAAGACTGTTTCATAGGTCAGCTCGCCTGGCAGCATTGTAAACGATTCACATCCCCATGCCCTAGGCATAAATCCTAATGCAGCAAACGCAACTCCCAACTCGTCAGCAACATTACATACATGAGCATTACCTACACGATTATCACATGTTCCGATAAATATTGTCTTATCTTTATCAATAATCATATCAGTATAACTACTAATCGGCACATCTTGGAACTTTCTCGCAAATACTCTTACATTAATATTCGGATTAATGAGTTTAAGTTTTTCAGCCATAGCATCAACTTTTTTACGTCCAATATCTGATAGATTTAGCTGATGCCTGCAAATATTATGTATCTCCAAACAATCACTATCTATCAAAACAATATTGCCAACTCCTGACCTAGCCAATTGTGTAGCAACCAAAGAACCAACACTCCCACACCCTGAAATAATAGCTGTGGAATCTTTCATCCATTTATTCTCTAACAACCCTGAATTTCTCGATGTCAAATCCTGAACAAATGAGAATTCCTCTGCTTTAATTTTTCTGAGTTTCTTAATATTAGTATCGTATAATCTTACTTGTCCATTTTTAATAAACACTAGATTCTTTTCTGCATTTTCAATCTTCACATGCACATACTCTATTGAATTAGCCTTATATCCTATAATCGATACCCCGGGAATCTGTGAATGCTCTGCCATATCAATAACAGTATATATACCTGTTTCAGCCACAAAACCAAACAGAGGCCCCTCATATTCTTTATCTATTAGTATTCCCTCCGGTATAAGAACCTTTTCCTCATCAACATATCTATTCGAATCCATTTTTGAAATACGATCCATATATTTATTCAAAAGCATTCCTGAAAATGACTGTTCCGGCTCTTTATCCAAAACTGTTTTTGTTAGCTCATGATTAATATCGCTTTTTGATTTCTTTATATCTGCAACTGGCAAATAATTCTTATCCGCTTTAGCATATGGTTCATCAGGAAATTTAATAAGATTTCTTGCATGATAGCGTTCTGCTAGTTCTTCATATGATGCCAACGCAAGAAACTCCTTAGGAATTTTCTCATCAGATATTTCGTATTTTACATTATACAAAGCATCATCTTGTCCAACATAATAAAATGTCATCCTCAATTTAGGGTCTAGGTTTACCAACATTGAAAGAATTCCATTTTGGTTCATCTCACAATGCGTCTTCATTGTTTTTTCATCAGGCAAACTGAATGTGTCAAGATTGCCAGGATGCCTATGAAAAAAACCCAAAAACGATGGTGAAAATTTGTATATCATACTCTGTTTCTTCAACTGATGATTTACATACTCCTCATCATACACAAAGAAGCTTCTTGTATGAGTCGTATCCTCTTTTGGACCTGCATCTATCATATCAATAACAAACCAATTTCCTTGATAAATATATCCAATTAGGATTCCTCCAGTTTCATCCTGACCATAGGAATAAGTTTCAGCGACTATTTTTTTATGCACCTTCTCTGAAAGTATCACTTTTTTACATCTTGCATTTTCAATCAGACCTTTATATGTATAAATCGTATGATCCAGATTTTCTCCTCTGTTTAATACTTTTCTTTGACTATTTTTTGTTATGCTTTTTTTTACTCTCATACAATGCTCCTTTCCCACAGGGAAACATATATAACTAATATCTTCCCCTGTGCAAACCATAATCTTTCTTACACTCAGGCAACCCAACAATCTCTGTGTGCATTCCCACAAAACTTGTGATTCCAAATATCCTTATCCTGCAATCCTAAAAAGAATGCACAATACCAATCAGCTGCGAAGGAAGCCGCTTGAACAGCTGTCATATTGGATTTTCCACTGGATATTTCTTGTGGAAGTCTCGTGCACAAATATACAAATGAATTTTCCGAACCTAACAAATGAGGAACACTGTGTCTTCCTTTTTTTCTTGCCATTTCTCTTAATTCTGAAACATTCGGATCAAGCAAGATGCACTTTACTGAACCTCCATAATTTGTATTACTTGGATGATTCTTGTCATACATCAACATGACATGAACTGGTGGAATTGCTCCACTCTCTGTCATGTTCAATTTTACAATCCAATACATATCTCCTGTGCTTTCCATAAAACCATATTCTGCATCTGGATAATTCTTTTTCATATTTTGAATTTCAGCTTGAAAAATGACTGGATTTCTTTTATACCACTGATCAGAACTTCCCGCTGCAAAAGTTCCTGGCTTAACCTCACTACAATTACCGTCCTCTGGTTTAACATCTACATCATCTTTAGACTTAATCACACCTCCCGGTGTCATCATTAATGTCTTACCTGTTTTAATTGATTGACTCAATCTATTTATCTCATCGGCCTGACTTACTGGTGTTCCTCCAAATATTCCCTTTGTTACCTTTACTGCATTACCACTCTCCGGAAATAAATCTGTTCTCATCATGCTTTTATCCTCCATTCTAAAATTATGCTCAGCACCTACAACCACCTCATTGTTCCAACCTACTGTTTCCATAAACCATCGCTCCTTTCCTTTGTGCTTCACAGTTTTCTTTGCTATGTATAAATTAAAACACAAACTCATTATTCCTCATATTAATTAAAAATCGCTCCCATTGATTTATTTTTTGAATCAACATTAATTATTTCTAGTTATTCAAACATACTGATAATTGATTCAACATCTCCTCTAACAATACTTGTCAATTCAACAACAGAATGCTCTCCGTCAGATAATCGTAATGCTTGTTGTTTCTTAATCTTTTCAAATAAATTACGAATATCTCTCCCATTTCCATGAAACCTTTCTTTATGTTCAGCAATATAGGCATTTAGCAACTCAGTTGAATTCTTATCCATAACATATTGCTCTTTTGTACAACACGCTTCGAATATTTTCATTAATTCATCAGATGCGTAATCTTCAAAATGTATATAATTAGTAAATCTAGACTCTAATCCTGGATTAGAACATATAAATGAATCCATTTCATCTTTATAACCAGCTACAATAACCACAAGATTATCTCGATAATCTTCCATGTATTTGAGCAACGTATCAATTGCCTCCTGCCCAAAACCTCCGACACTTCGAGATAAAGTATATGCTTCATCAATAAAAAGTACACCTCCAAGGGCACTTTGTATCACATCCTTGGTTTTGATAGCAGTTTGACCAGTATATCCTGCAATCATATCCGATGCAGATACTTCCACAACATAATTTTTTGATATAATACCCAAACTTTTTAAGATTTTTGCCATAATGCGAGCTACAGTTGTTTTTCCTGTACCTGGATTACCAGTAAATACCATATGGTAACTAATTTTTTCTAAATTCAGTCCTTTTGCCTCTCTTTGCTGCTCTGCTTTTACCATTGCCACAAGTGTATATACCTCTTTTTTTACAGCCTCTAGTCCAATCATTTGATTCAATTCCTCAATAGCATTCATTGCAATTTCAGATTCATTTTCAATCCCTAAATCACTTCTTTCTATAACAGACAACTCATTTTTAGTAGGATGTTTCTTTTTTGAAATACGATGTGCTTGATGTGAAACTGTTGTTTCAAAATAATTACGCACTTCTCTACCATTTGCAAAGTAAGGACCTTTATTCTTAGCCATTCTCTTAAAATATTTTTGCAAATCTTCTATCACATCTTGTTTAATCATCAAATCATTCTGTTCACATAAACAAAGGAATATTTGATATAATTCATCCCCTGAATAGTCCTTAAAATCAATAAATGTTTTAAATCTTGATTTTAACCCAGGATTACTATATATGAATTTTGACATTGGTTCTGGATACCCTGCAACAATGACCAATAATTCATTCCTATGATCTTCCATTGCTTTTAAGATTGTATCTATGGCTTCCTGCCCAAAATCATTACCTTCTTTTGCAAGTGTATAAGCCTCATCTATGTACAAAATTCCTCCTATAGCAGACTCAATCACCTTTTGGGTCTTAATAGCTGTCCCTCCGATGAATCCATCCACAAGACAAGATCTGTCTACCTCTACAACCTTATTTTCTTTAATAACTCCTAATGAATAATAGATTTTTGCAAGTAACCTTGCCACAGTCGTTTTGCCTGTTCCTGGATTTCCTTGAAAAACCAGGTGTTGAGACATCTCAAGTTTTGAAAGCCCCTTTTTTTCTCTAAGTTGTTGCAATTGTACATATTCCACCAATTCTTCAATTTTTCTTTTAATCTCACCCAATCCAGGCATTGCCTCTAATTCCGTCAAGACTTTGTTAATGTCACAATCCCCCGCTTGCATTTGATTTGTTGAAATACAAGCAATTTCAGTGCTATTGTTATTTTCACTTTCTATTTCTGGATTACCATGCTTAATTACACAATCCTCTGGCTCTCCTACAAGATAATTATCCTCCGCTATTTTCTCTCCAAGATAATTTTTTACAACCACATATACAAAAGGTGAACCTTCTTCTGTTGATACTTTCATAGTCATATGCGGATTATCTCTATGTCCAGGTACAATAATTGTATATATATCCTTAACTTCACATTCTCCCAATGGATTTAGGGAAAACTCAACTTTACAAAAAGAATATATGCTGTCCTCTTCATTATTCAGTTCATATTTAATCTCATTCTTTTCTTCACACACTTTAAAAACAGGAAACAGCGTATCATTTTCGCTACGATACAACCACACTTCATTTTTTGATTCCATACAAATCGCCTCCCCTGTATTAATAAACAAATTCTAAATCATCAACTCTGGAATCCATGCTAACAAGCATACGCTTACCTTCTTCTTTTCTCGCTAATTTCATTACTGTACAAACAATCTTTGTTCCTACTGGAACTGAACCAGCATTATAGCAAAATGCTGACTGACCATTATCTAATGTTAAAAAAGCTCCTGAACGGCATACTGAATTAACAATGCCATAACACGAATCAAATCTCTCATATCCAACTTCCAGTTCATCACAATCATTGTATAAATTAATACCATTAATCAAATTATTCATCATATCGATTACCTCCTTCTAAATATGGGTTGTTAAAAAACTAACAACATTTCCTCTGATTTATAGGTAAATCGTATATGAAATTCGGGGATATAAATATTAAGCAAAAAGTAGTTATGATTAAATAAAAGACAAATATAGGCATTGCAAAATTGCAAAAAAAAAGACCCGAAATAGGTTATTATCAACCTTACAGATCTTTTCTCCTTGCTTATATTAATTTTAATTAAACAAATTTGATGCTTAGCATTTTGATTTAATTATTTTTACACTAAATTTACAATTGTAATCTTCAAGTATTAAATTTTCACAAGTAGTCTAAACAAAATTCTTGCCCAGGATTTTCAATAGCCAACATTTTTCTAAGATACTTTTTTCCTTTCTCCTTATTTTTCATTGCAAAATAAATCGTTCCAATATATTTATAGCACTGTGCTAAATCATATTTCACTTCATCCGTATTGTTTTTAGATATATTTTGAAAAACTTCCATCGCTAACATAAAAAACTTTAATGCCTCTTGCATATCTTCTTTCAAAAATTGTATCAAACCAATACGTTTATAACTATTCGCCAGTTCTTTATAATTATCGATTGTTTCATCCATTCTATGAATTACCTTTGCACACTGAAGTGCTTTTGAAAAATACTCTAAAGATTCATCCGTATATTTTTCAAGAGAGTCACTACATATCTCGCCATATCTATATATACAAATATACTGAGATTTATAATCCGCAATTTCTTTTGTTTCTTCACTAATTTGTGTACTTAACTCAATCGCTTGCATTCCATAAATTTTAGCTTTATTTTTTTCCTCATTTTCATAAAAATTGGCACATCTATTGTAGCTAACAACTCGAAGTCGTTTTAAATCTATCGAATCATTCACTTGTATTCCTTCCAATATTTCAATCGATTGCAAATAATAATTCTCGCACAATTTCCTTAATTCCTTAGATTTTATTTCATCTGGATAAACAACTGTACTACTATTTTCCTCGTAAATGTATTGAATTTTTAATAATGATTCACTATACGCTTCATTTATATCACCTAGTCTTATTAATGTTGCATGATAATTATTTAATTCCAAAATATCACTACTCTTATGAAAGAGTTTTCTAGAAATATTCAGTGTTTTTTGATACAATTCATTTATTTCTTCAAACTCACTATATGTAATAGATGTTTTTTTTGAAAGTAAATTTGCCAATTTGCCATAATCAGAACATAGATCAGATTGATTCTTTTCACTATCTATTCTATCTAAAACACCCTCTCTTACCTTTATCGCTTTTTTTAAATATTCCTCAGCTTCATGTATTTCGTTATGCTGTATAAATATTTCACTAATCTCTTCGTATTGTGTTGCTAAACGATTTAGCACTATATATTTTTTTGTTTTTTGAGATAATAAAATATCTATTTGAATTCCTTCTTGAAACAATTTTATTGCTTCAGCTTTCTCTCCTTTTTGCAATCTTAATCCTGCCAGCTTGACATAGCTACATGCACAATCCGAGCAAACATCAATGCGATCCTTGTATCTTTCATACAATTTTTTACTTAACCTCAATGCTAATTTATAATAAAACTCCGCATGAACAAAATCACCATCATCTTGTAATTTACTTGCATATATATTATATAATGCGCATAACCTGCGATTGTCTTCGACATTTTTTGTTTCTTTAGATAAATGACTAGCTAAACTTATTGCATCTAAATAACAATTATATGCTTCATTTTTTTCACCAAGTTTCCATTTGATCGTAGCAATCTTATATTTTGCATGGCAAAGGACATCTTGAATTGCATCATTAACATTTTCACCTACTTGCTCAATAATACATTTCCATGCTTTGCAATAATACTTTTCAGTAAGTTCATACTTTTTTGTTTCATAATACACATCTCCAATATTAATATAACATAATGATAAATCTAAAAATGCATATTCATCTTCCTCATTTTTCACCCATTGTTCACATAAAACCTGAGCTTCCTTAAACATACTTTTGGCGGCATGAAATTGTTCATTTTCTAAGTGTATTTTTCCTAATTTACCAAAGCTAATCATTAATAATCTAATATATTCATACATATTCTTGTTAGTCACAGTTGCTTTTGCCACATCAATCATCTTATGATATGACTCAAACGCATTTTTTCCATGGCTTTTTCAACGTAATTCGGATTTTCACTATTATGGCTGTAACCATCAAAACCTGCGATGGAAATGCTATTCACATTCATCAGGTCTAGCAGACGAAGAAGAAGCACGCCAGAATTATCGAGCTGCTCCCAACCGCATTTTACCAATCGCAGAAAATCGATAATAAAGAGATTATCATCTTTCCTTGTCGTTACATTTGATGTCACAATTTTTTTACATTTATTAAAAGCCGCTTCATTACGCCAATACTGGTACCGGTTTTTGTTGCTGAAATATGCAAAATCAATCGGATAACAATCGGTGAGAAGATTAACGCTAATTACAATAGGATTCTTCTCTTTATAAAAATGCTGAATTTGTCCCTGGCATGTTTTAATCGTGTGACCGGGAAGAAGAACCAAAATATCTTTCCCACTGAGTGCATTTTGAAGTGATGCAATGGCAGAATCATCCTCGCAGTGTGTATTTTGATAATCCAAATAGGTCTTTTCGAGAAGCGAGTAGTCGTACCGTTTTCGCTCCACCGGGTCCAAACGGTTTAGTAAAAAGTTAATATCGCGGCTTGCAATTCCTGCCTTTGCCGAAAGGTAGGAGATGTTGTTTACATGCGCACTGTGCGAACCGGCAAGAAAATATGGGATGGAGTAGCCCCATTCATAACTGTTATGGAAACCATCGATATAATTGTCTATAAGATCTAAAACAATATCAATATCATAACCACTATTAAACTTACGGTTCATATACTGCATGACAA
>OMGH01001772.1_pt1 | contig 12207 bp, 9 predicted proteins | sample 1645841 | NCBI WGS metagenome assembly OMGH01 (sample SAMN00849584, study PRJEB25192) | human gut metagenome
GTCACCACTGCCCCCGATGGCACCGCCCAGACCATGATCGCAGCCCGCACATGATCAGCGTCTTGCCGGTGCCCACCTCGTGGTCGGCTATTCCTCCGCCGTTCTGTTTCAGCATCCAGATGCAGTCTTTCTGGCTGGGGTACAGGTCTATGATTCCCAGTCCTTTCAGATTCAGTTCCGGAAATTTCTGGTGCGAGCCGTCATATTTCGGACGCACGAAGCAGTTGAACTTGTTGTTGTACATGTCCGTCAGCCGTTTCTTGAACTCCGGCGACTGTTCTTCCAGCCATTCGGTGAAGCCACCCCGGATTTCGTCAATCTTCGCGTTCGCCAGCTGTATGCCCTCGCTGTCGCGTGCCTTGATGTCGTTCCCGTTCTCGTCCTCGCCGACCTTCTTCATCATGTCGGGGCAGGTGTTGTGCAGAGCGTGTTTCAGCAGATGCATCCCGTCATAGTGGCGGTAGTACCCTTTCACCAGAAACTCGTCGGTGATTTTCATTGTCCTGTGACTGCACGCCACCGAATACTCGTCAAGGCTCTCCGAGTAGCTTATCCGCACATCCGTTTCAAACAGACGGCTCATGTAGGCGGCATACACGCCTGTGGGTATCCATCGTTCCCCGAAGTTGAAGTCCAGTTCCTCAAACGGGATTTGTTCCGGCATGGCTTCTTTCAGCGCTTCCAGCGACTCCCTTGCCTGCGGCAGCATCCCGTGCTCCCCGTGTCCGCTTATCCATTCCTCCACATCGGCGGCCTTCTGTACCACATTCCCGGCGATGAAGCGGTCGGCTATCTCGTAACCCTCTGCCAGCGGATTGTAGTACACCCTGCCTTTCAGTGCCTCCAGCATGTCCGTCCGTACCATGTCGCACAGGGATTCCATATACGGCAGGTTCACCCCGCCGTAGCGGTTGAGCGAAGCGGACAGGGCTTCTTCCGGCGATTCCGCCATGACGGTCGTTTCCTGCGAAAAGGAAACGGGATGGTCGAATATGTCCGCCTTCACCATCGTGCCGCCCTCGCTGCGCTCCAATGCCAGCATGTTGCGCCCGGAGGCGTCCATCATCAGCAGTTTCACGTTCTGTCTGGCGTTCAGGCAGCCGTACCGCATCGTGAACTCGTCATAGTAGGTGTTCAGGTGGCGGCGCAGCATTTCGTTCTCCTCTTGCTTCTCCGCTTCGTAGGCATATAGCCGCTCGTAGGTGTCGCGCATCGAGATGTACAGCTGCGCCTTCTCCTTCTGCATACCCTCCATGTCCAGCGGCTGGAAGGTTGCCCCGTAGCGGGTCACGTCCTTCAACACGCCCACCTGATAGCGCACGCCCTGCGTGTGTACCCATGCCAGCGAGCCGTCCTTCAGGTGCGGCTCCAGCGGTCGGCTGTACGGACGGGGCATCATTTCCTCCTCCCGCTTGCGTTGCCTCTCTTCCGGTGTCATTGCCGCTTCTTCACGGCGCATGGCTTCTTCCACCTCCGCAATCCGTCGCTTCCTTTCCGCCTCGAATCCGTTTTCCACCGGATAGACCGCTGTAGCAGCAGTACCTTGCAATTCTTCCGGTTTATCCGCATCGGCTTTTTCTCTTTTCGCCTCCGTTGTTCCGACCGCTTCTCTGGCGGCATTGGCTTCTATCTTCGCCTTTCCGAGCCGGCGCAGTTCCGCACGTCGTTCCGGCGTGAGCGACATCATCGTTTCATAGAATCCGTTGATGGGCGGATTTGTTTCCCAGTCGAGGCTGCGGTAAACGGCGTCCTCCGGGTCGCCGTCCTCTTGTGGAGATGCCGTGTCCTCTGCTTTCGGTGCGGTCGTTTCCACTGGGGCAGCTTCCACCTCTGCTGTGCCACGGATGATTTCCTCCATTTCCTTTGCCTCTTCCGGGGTAATGGCGGCACCTGCCTCCGTCTTTCCTTTGTCCGCTTCCATTCCCGTACCGTCCTCCGGCAGCACGAACAGCGATGCCTGTACCGGTTTCTTCGGCTTGGACTTGCCGCCCTTCTTCCGCTCCGGTTTCAGTCCGCGCTCCGCCAGCCGCCTTTCCTCCTGCGTGTAGCCGAACAGGTCGTACAAATCCATCACCGGGGCTTCCGGCTGTCTGCTTTGCGCTTCTTGCGACACGCCGGTCATAGCTTGTACTTTCGGCTGCACACTGTTTGCTTCCCTTTTTGTCCGGTCCGCTGCACCTGCATCCGGCAATCCGCTTTCTTTTTTCACCTCCGTCCGTTCTTCCGCAGCCGAAGCGGAGTTCTCTCTTTTCACCTCCGTCCGTTCACCCTCAACCGGATGGGTATTTTCTCTTTTCGCCTCCTCCAGCTCTCTCGCAACCGAAGCGGAGTTTTCTCTTTTCGTCTCAATACCCTCGGTCTGTACGGCAATGTTCTGCCGCACATCCTCTCTTTCATGCCCCATGCTGTTGTAGCGTTCCATGTCCAGCCGTACCGACAGGTCTTCCGACAGCATCCTGTACAGGTCCATGGCAATGCCCTCCACACCGCCGCTGTGCGTGTATATCATGGCGGGCTTGCCGTAGGGGTCGGTATCCTTTTTCGCTTCGGTATGGATGATGCGTTCCGGATGGTCAAGGAAATATTCATTGGTAACGACTCCGGTATGGTTGCTTCTGACTGTCCGGGTAAACCGCATGTCCTCTTCGGACAAATCCATTTTGTTGATGTTCTTTTGTAGGATTATCAGGTCACAACCCACTTCCGTGTTGGCGTTTTCCGTGAACAGGTTGTTCGGCAGACGTATGGCGGACAACAGGTCCGCCTGCTTCATCATCAGGTAGCGCGTGCCTCCGTTGCCTTCCGTATTCAGTACGCTCTGCGAGGTGATGAATGCCACGACACCGCCGTCGCGCACCGCGTCCAGTCCTTTCAGGAAGAAATACGTATGCACTTTCTTCGCCGCTATCCGGTACATGACCGACTTTTTCTCGTATTCCGCGTCAAACACGGCGATGTCCCCGAAGGGTATGTTGGAGATGGCAAGGTCAAAATGGTTCAGGAAAAGCTTCTCTATCTTCTCGAAGCCCTCCGTGCGTATCTTCTGCTGCGGGTACAGGTGTCCGAGCATCTTGCCCGTCAGCAGGTCTTTCTCGAATGCCGTCACCTCCGCCTGCAGGTTGTTCGACAGCACCGGGCTGATGAACGCGCCCATGCCCGCCGACGGCTCCAGTACCAGCCTTGGGCGCACCTTGCGGTCGTGCAGTACCTCCGCTATGGTGTCCGTTATGGCTTGCGGAGTGTAGAATGCCGTCAGCACCGAGGCTTTCAGCGAGTCCGTATAACGCTTGTACTCCATGTCGTCCCGGCTGTTTTCCCGGATGATACGGTGCAGTTCCACCGTCGGGGCAAACAGTTCGAGGTCTGATTTCGCCCAGTGTACGGCATCCGTCAGTTCCCGTGCCGGGTTCAGTATGCACTTCAGTCCCCCGAAGCCGCAGTACCGCCCCAGCAGCACGCGCTCCCTTTCGGTGGGCGTGCGCCCTTCCCGGTCGAGCGTGAATGCCGTCCGTATCGCCTCGATGTTGTCCCTCAGTTTCTGTTTCCTATTGAATGCCATAGGACTCCAGATAAAGCATGACGGTTCCGGTCAGCTCCGTGTAGAGCAGGTCGTGTTCGGGCGACAGGGCGAAGGTGTCATCCGACGTGTCGTAACCGCCGAGCAGGTTTTTCAGATAGGGGAACAGTTCTCGGCAGAACGCCTCGCGGTCGGATGCCGCCACCTCGTCGGCGAACTCGTTTTCCACCACCTCGCGCAGCAGTGCGTAGGGGGAGAAGTGCAGGCCTTCAAGCAGGATGCGCATGGCCTCCTCCTGTGCGGCTTCCGTGGAGCTTCCCTCCAGCCTTGCCTTCTCGAAGGTTTCGGCGGCGGCTTCCTCCCTTCCGGTTATAAACTCGGTATCAATTACTTTGTCGGGATGGTATTTTCTCAGGTAGTCCAGCAGATACAGCCCGTAGTAGGACAGTTCCGCCGGAGCGGTTCTCTTGTTCTGTTTCATTTTATGATGGATTTAGTGGATAAATGATTATGGAAATGAAAAGGAAAAAGGCACCCGGTATCCCTCCGGGTGCCACCACTAATTGTCGTGCAAATGAGGGCAGAGTCGGACTTGTCAGAACTATGCCGAGTGCAGCCGACAATCAGTCACCACTAAATCCATGTAAATAAAAAGTACAACCAGGTTGAAACAGATTATGACATGAACCAGTGGCAAAATTACTCATTATTTTCTTCTTCCTTTCGTTTTCGTACCTTTTCTTTCGCCTTTACTCTCCGCAAACACCAGCTTCGTGTTGAACTCCGCATCAAAAGTCACCGCAGCGCTGAAGGGCTTGCCCTGCTTGCTCCTGAAGCCACTGAGGACTTCCGTCTTCCCTTTTGCCAGCAAATCGGTCATTTCCCCGTCGGTGAGTGTCTTGCCCGCTATCTGGCGGAACACGGGCAGCAGGCAGTCCGGATTGTCGCAGCGCACAACCTTGCCGTAGAACTGCATCGTGCCCGTGCCGCATTTGGGGCAGGTACAGCCCGATGCCTTGTGCCCGAAAATACGGTCACACGCAAGCAGGTCCGTGGTAATCTTGCGGGTATAGCTTTCTATGTCCCTCATAAAAGCCTCATGTGGTGTCTTTCCCTGTTCTATCTTTGCCAGTTCCGCTTCCCAGCGTCCGGTCATCTCCACATTGGCGATGTCCATTTCCTTGACAATGGAATACAGGGCAAGCCCTTTCTCCGTCGGCACCAGCGATTTCTTCACACGCACCATGTATTCCCTTCTGAGCAGCGTTTCGATGATTGCGGCACGTGTGGCGGGTGTGCCGATACCGCAGTCCTTCAGGGCCTGGCGTGCCTCCTCATCCTCCACATCGTCGCGTCCGGCGGTCTCCATCGCTGCCAGCAGCGAACTTTCCGTATGCAGCGGTTTCGGTCGGGTCATGCCCGAACTCATCGAGCATCCCGCCATCACCAGTGTGTCGCCTTCCGCCCAGTCCGGCAATGCCGTATTGCCGCTGTCCTCGCCGTACTCTCCGTACACGCCGCGCCAGCCTACCTTGCGCACGATGCAGCCTTTCGCCTCAAATGTCAGGCTCTCGCATCTTTCGCCTGCATCCGGCACCACCTCCGCTACTACGGTAGCCGTATCCTTCACACATCCCTCCGAAAATGCCTCTACCATGCGTCCGGCAATCATGTCGTAGATGATCTGCTCGTTCTTGTACAGGGCAAGCGGGCGGTTGGGTGTCACCAGCAGGGCATGGTGGTCGGTTACTTTCGAGGCGTCCACACAACGGCGGTTCAGTTCTCCCAGCTCCCCGATTTTCTCTGCAAGGGCGGAGTGTCCTGCCAGCCGTTCAAACAGCAGCGGTATTTCGGCAAACACATCTTCCGGAATATGGCGGCTCGATGTTCTCGGATAGGTGACGAGCTTCGCTTCATAGAGCTTCTGCACCAGCTCCAGCGTCTGTTCCGCCGTGAATCCGTGTTTCGTGTTCGCCTCCTTCTGCAGTGTGGTCAGGTCGTACAGCAGCGGCGGGTTCTCCACCTTCTCCTTCTTTTCCACCTTGGTGACGGTGGCGCACATCTTCGCCTTTACCTTATTGTATGATGCAGCCGCCTCTTCCTTGTCCTGCCATTTCTTTACCGAGGAGAACTTCACTACCGTATCCGTACCCGCCGGTGTCACCGAGAAATGCAGCTGGTGTACCGGTTCCGGTGTAAAGCGTCTGTTCTCCCAGTACCTCTTGCAGACCATACCCAGCGTGGGTGTCTGTACGCGTCCTACCGAATACGTGCCCCGTCCGGCGGCTACGGTCAGTGCCTGCGTGCCGTTGATGCCCACCAGCCAGTCCGCCTCGCTGCGTGCCTTGGCGGCTTGGTAGAGATTGTCATACTCATGTCCATCCTTCAGTTCTTTCAGTCCGTTACGGATGGCGGCATCGGTCAGCGAGCTGATCCATAGGCGTCGGAACGGCAGGGTACAGCCCGTGTAGGCATACAGGTATCTGAAAATCAGTTCCCCCTCGCGTGCGCAGTCCGTTGCCACAATGATGCCCTCACTTTCCTGCCACAACTTGGTTATCACCTTTATCTGTTTCATCGCTGCCGCATCCGCCTTGTAGCCCTTGTCCGTCTTTACCTGGCGGGGTATCAGCATGAACTCCTTCGGTATCACCGGCAGGCTGTCCCTGCGGAAGCCCTTGAAGCCGTAGCCCTCAGGCAGGGCAGGTTGTACCAGATGCCCCAGTGCCCATGTCACATGGTATCCGTTTCCTGTATAAAATCCTTCTTCCTTTCTTGTTGCTCCGGCGATGCGTGCTATCTCACGCGCCACACTCGGTTTTTCTGCCAATATGGTAATCATACATTTTCTGTTTTAATCATTGATACTTTTGTTCCTTGTGGAGTGGAACGAGGTACGCCGGTTATCCGTGGAATATGCGGTACATGGCGCATGAGGCCCCGTTTCAATCCGTTGTTTATTCTCTTGTAATGGATTTAGTGGTGGCACTCAGGATACCTTCATGCCTTTGCTTTTCTTCGGTTTTTCCTGCTGTTGTTTCTGGGTGTCGTCCTTCGGGGCGGTCTGTCCCTGCTGAAGCGGCTCCTTCACATGTCTGGTGGCCTCGTTCGTCTTGCCCTCGTTGTTCACCGCAAGCTGTGTGCGGCTCTCGTTCGACGGGGCAACGGTCTGTGCCAGGTCAGGGTTTTCCGAATAGGTCAGCGGTCTGCCTTTCTCACGGTCGAACTTCAGGTATTTTGTGCAGGGCTGTCCCTTGTCATCCTTCGCGTTGGCAAGCACCACGACCTTGCCCGCCACATAGTCCGCCTTCTGCTGTTCCGTAAACTTGTCGTCCTTCCATTTGCCTATCGGACGTATGCTTCCGTCCTCGTTCGTCCACGAGCGGTTGCGCCGCTGTCCGTTCTCCTGATTCCCGTCTTCCTTCTGCTGCTGTCCGGTAGCATCCGGGGTTTCCTGACTCTTCTGTTTTTTCTCCTGTCCGTTTCCGCGTCGCTGCGATTGTCCCTGCCACAGATGTTCCGGCACAAACTCCACATCGCGTTTCTCCGCACTCACTTGCAACACGGCTTCAAACTTGCGCCCGCCCTTCAGCGTCACCTCCTTGGGCAGTGCCAGTCCTGCACGCAGGATTTCCTGTTCCGCCTTCGACAGTTCCGTCAGTCCGATCCGGTTCGGGATGCGTATCTTGCTTGCCGGAATGTCCACGATTTCATTCGTCAGGCGGTCGATGCTGATGTACGACGGACGCATCTCACCGGTTTTCGTATCTGCCACATCCACCAACCTGCCCAGATTACCCGTCTGCTTCAGGTTCTTCTTGTCCTCGTCCGTGAAAGTGTAGCCGTTGTAGGGGATGTCAAGCCTCGGCTCATGGCGCACGAAATGGGGTGCGAGCTTCATTTTGCCGTCTTCCGTCTTCTGGAACGATAGGCGGGCTTGCAGCTCATAACTATCTCCGCCGAAGGTCGGGTTCACCGTCACCAGATTTGTCTTGCCATAGTTCATCAGGGCTTTCATGTCCTTTTCAGACAGATTCTCTTTTTTCACCCCGAACCGTTCCAGTTCCTTCCAGTCCACGTCGCCGTCCGCTATCAGGTTCGGTCTTTGCGTCTTCGCCTGCGGTTGTCCGTCCTGTGCCGGTTCCTGTCCCTGTACCGCCTGCGATTCTGCCGCCTGCGGCTGCTGTTCCTGATTTTTCTGTTTCATTTCTTCCATTTTCTCGTCTGTTTTCTGTTCCACATTGTTTTCTTCCGTATTTTCTCTTTTCGCCTCCTCCGTAATCTGCTGTCCTTCAGTCTCCGTTTCAGCATTTTCTCTTTTCACCTCCTCCGCAACCTGCTGTTCCTCAGTTTCCGTCTCGGCATTTTCTCTTTTCGCCTCTTCCGCAGCCTGCTGTTCCACAGCCTCCGTCTCGGCATTTTCTCTTTTCACCTCCTCCGCAGCCTGCTGTTCCTCAGCCTCCGTTTCAGCATTTTCTCTTTTCACCTCCTCCGCAGCCTGCTGTTCCTCAGCATCCGTTTCAGCATTTTCTTTTTTCGCCTCCTCCGCAGTCTGCTGTCCCTCCGCTTCCGTTTCAGCATTTTCTCTTTTCACCTCAGCAACCTGCTGGTACGCCGATGTATCCACTTTGTGCGGTGCGAGCAGGTCAGCGTTTGCCACAGGGTCTTTCAGTAGGTCCTTGATAACCGGAAGCAGTGCTTCCACCGTGTCCGCTGCCACCCTATAGAAACCGAATCGTGTCGGTTCCTTGCACTGGCGGTAGAAATTCTTGAAGAAATTATCTATCGCATCCCCGTGGCGGTTAAAGCGCAAAAACTCCTGCGAGTGTTCCGCCTTTGCCTGTGCCCTCTTGGGATAGCCCCTGGCATCCAGTCCGGCAACCACACTGATTTCGCCCGTCTTCTCATCGCGGACGACCAGTACATCCTCTTGCTTTTTCTTTTTCTGTTCCATTGATTGATTTTTTATTGTTTGATAATAGTCCCGCCGGTATTCCTATGCAGGTCTGTTTTTCTTTTTGTTCCGGTTTCCCGTTCATCTTACAGTCTCGGTTTGCATCAGGCTCGCCCTCAGCTTTCCGTTTACATCCGGTTCACCATCCACTTCCGGTTTCTCTTTTCGCCTACGTTTCACGTATGCTTGTCAGTCTTCGTTCGCATCAGGTTCGCCCTCAGCTTCCCGTTTACATCCGGTCACCATCCATTACTGATTTTTCTTTTCGCCTCCGTTTCACGTGCGTTTGTCATTTCCGGTATTTCTTCTGCCTCCTTTTTTCCTTTTCGCCGTTTTGCCCGGAGCTTTCTTTCCCGTTCCGTCCTTCACTTTCAGCACCTTTTTGCCATCCAGCGTCACCTCTTCCATGTTCCGGCTGATAAACTCCAGCACGTCCGATTCCTTGTAGTAGGTCTTGCGGCTGATTTTCTGGTAGCGCAGTCCGTATTCGCTGCGGAACCGCTGTAGCGACCGTTTGCTCGTTCTCAGCATCTCGCACAGGTCCTGATTGTCATACAGCCGTTCTCCGTCCATGTACTTCACGCCCGCTGCTTCCTTGTTTATCAGCACCGATATGATGCTGTCCAGCCGGTCAATCCGTTCCATGAGGCGCTTCATCCATTCCTCGAACACATCCTTACCAATCCCTTCCATCATCCGCCTCCTTTCTTGTCATCAGGTAGTTATGCTTGAACTCCTCCAGCGTCTTGGGATTGCAGTGTACGATTTTCCGTCTCACGCATTCCTCCAGATCCGTCAGTCTGTACCGGCACTTGCTTCTCACCATCATGTAGGGAATAGTCTTGTCCTTTCGCATCCGTTGCAGTGTTCTCGTGCTGATTTTCAGCAGGTCCGCCGCCTCCTCGCTCGTCAGCAGGATTTCCGCTTCCTCCTTCGGCACGTTGTCTTTCTTGAAAACATAGTCCGCTATGCGGTCTATCTTCTCCATCATCGTCTTCACGACCTCATTGTCCATCGTTATTATTTCCATATCCTTCCGTATTGGTTACGCTGCAAAGGTGCGCAACTCCACGCAGGCACAATCCATAGTATTTCCATAGTAGGGAATGATTTTCCTTATTTTTCTTCCGCAATACCCGTTTTCCCCGCATACTGGCACAAAAAAAGCGGCTCCATCCGGCACTGAAGCACGGATGAAGCCGCTTTTAATCTTTTTGATAAAGCTTAGAAAGCAATTATTTTAAATCATTCTTCCCATATTGATTCCAATTCATTTTCTAGAGCCATATTTCTATTTTTCCTACTTGATAAATCTGTGGTTGCTCTCATTCCTTTTACATAATCCTCCACATTTTTAGGAAATGGCTTTGCTGGCTCATCATTAGAAGTTGTCAATCTTTGTTTTATCTGATCATTAAATTGAATTAACTTTTCCTTCATCAGAACCCGTTTGTCTTTAGACAAAGGTAAACTCTCCCGATGATTTGCCAATACTAAGAATAGAGAATAGAAATCTGTTTTCTTTCCCCAACGAGTATCTGATATATTGGGTAAAATCTTCAATAACTCTCCAAGTACTATATCATATATTTCTCTTACGTTTTCCTCTTCTGTAAATTCCTCTTCGTAAATTTGATAATAAACCTCTAATTTATCTTTCTTGTTTTGAAGACCATTAAGTAAAGCTATTGTAAGTTCACTTATAAACTCAACATCTAACATTCTTCTTACATCATTCGCTGTAAAAAGACCAATTTTAGAGAAAGCTTCCTTATCAGATATATTATTCATTAATTTTATAAATGGTCCAGAGTATGTAGCTTGTCTTAATTCTTGTTTATTAAGGGCTACCACATTTTTATTCAATCTCTGAAAGATTGCACGTAACTCTGAATCATTTATATCAGGTAATATTCTAACAACAAAATTATATTGAAAAAAGGCCTTTTTTTGTTCTGTTGTAAGTGCATCAAAGTCTGCACCATGAAAATCAGGACTTTCTTTTTCATCAATAGAGAATTTACCCTCCATGAATTCAAGAATCGAACGTATCCTCTGTTGTCCATCTATAATAATGTATTTTGCATGACCATGCTCATCTGCAGTTTCCTGCATATAGATTTCAGGTATAGGATATCTATTTAAAATTGTATCAATCAAATAACTTTTTTGACGAGTAACCCAAACTGGATTTCTTTGAAATGGAGGTTTCATTTCAAGTTCTTTACGTTCATAAACTTGCTTAAACCAAGCAACATTCCTCAATGTTGTATTCAAAAAATTTTCCATATATATTATTATTTAACTTCAATAGACTCAGATTTAACCCCCAATAATTCAGGAAGATTCCTTTTAAAATTGCTAAGATGATAAGCTCTCAAAGATTCTGTATCTCTATACAACCTAAAATTCATATCACGATTTTCAAAAATCTTATGCTGCTTCATCTTTTCAATAGCTTTTAACCATTGTTCTCCAAATGGTAATAATCCCAAAATTTTATCAGTTGCGATAGTACCCCAATATACAAGTCTTTCTCTATGTTCTCTTAAGGCAATATTTACATCTGGAGACATTCCATATGGTTTTATATTCCTAATTGTATGCCAAGCTACATCAAAATAATAATGTGAAATAACAGCAATATCAATATCAGAACTATCATCAAATTCTTTAAAACTTTTATAAGGACTCAAGCTAAAACCAGTACATGAACTTCCAACAAATATTATAGAACAACTATCTACATTAAGCAACTTTGCAAGTTCTATCTTAATTTGAAGATATTCCTCATAATTGTCTTTAAAAATATAAGGAAGCCTTTCTACTACCCATTTTGATACAAGAAAATCATGATCATATTTATCAAAATCCTGTTTTAAGGCTTCTATTTCTCTATTTATATCCATCATAAATATATTTATATCATCTTTAAAACGTGCATAATGCTATAACATCATGCTATATGCAATATTCGTGAATATTTCAATATTATCAAAATATATATGAGTATTTTATACCGTCTTCCCCAGAAACACCCCGATAACCGACAATGCCCCCAGTTGTTTCATCTTTCGTTGCAGTTGCCTGAAGCTCTCCCCGGTTGTAAGTACATCATCCAGCAGGACAACATTCTTTCCTCTGATATACCGCCGTGTGAATTGCAGGTTCCGCAGTATGTCCTTATCCTTTCCCTTTCCTTTCAGTTGCTCTCGGTCTTCCTCTATCCAAATGGCCTTGAAACCGTCCGTAATGCCCAGCCATTCCGACAGGTAGTAGCATACCACCGGAAAGCGTTTCCGCTGTCTTTCCCTTGTTGATGCGGGTATAGGTATCAGTACCGTGTCTTCCTTCGTTCCGTTGAATCCCGCATGTTTCAGACACAGTGCCAGTATCCGTGCGACCAGTTCGCCGCAATGTCCTCCTTCCTTAAAACGGAAAATCAGGTTGCTTACCCGTTTTTGGTGTGCATTCGTCTTTTCAATCTTCGTTGGGTAATAGTCATGCAGGTAGTGACACCTGCACCCGTCTATAAGCACTTCTCCCTTGAACATCGTTTCGTACGGGTAGAAGTCCATTTTCTTCTCCCTTTCAAACGTAAAGTTCAGCACATCCCTCATCATGGCATTCGATTCCTTTGACCTGCCCAGCGAGTACCATCCCGCATGTTTCCCGCCTTCCATCAGACACATGCCGATTTCCATCGCCTTCTACGATAATGAGTCGGGGAATGGTC
>OMGH01001778.1_pt1 | contig 12154 bp, 7 predicted proteins | sample 1645841 | NCBI WGS metagenome assembly OMGH01 (sample SAMN00849584, study PRJEB25192) | human gut metagenome
AGCAGGAGAGCAACAGCATAAAAAATCAGAGAGCGTTGCTGAACGATTACATGGGAAAGCACCCGGAACTGCATAAGGTCGATGAGTATGTAGACGATGGATACAGCGGTACGAATTTTGAACGCCCGGATTTTAAACGGATGATGCAGGACATTGAGAATCGGAAAATCAACTGTATCATCGTCAAGGACTTATCACGATTCGGCAGAAACTACATTGAAACAGGACGTTATCTGGAAAGAATCTTTCCATTTATGGGAGTCCGCTTCATCGCCATCAATGATCATTATGATAGTGCAGAAGAAAATGATGATAAGGGACGTATCCTGATTCCGTTCAACAATCTTATCAACGACACCTATTGCCGGGACATTTCCATGCGTGTCCGAAGCCACTTGGATGTAAAACGGAAGGAAGGACAATTCATCGGCAGTTTTGCAGGATACGGGTATCAGAAAGACCCGAAAGACAAAAACCATCTGATTATAGATGAATACGCGGCGGGCATCGTGCAGGAAATATTCAAACTGAAGCTCAACGGGATGAGCGCACAGCACATTGCAAATCATCTGAATGAATTGGGAGTTCTGCCACCAAATGAGTATAAGCGGGCCAGCGGATTCAATTATACTTGCGGGTTTCGAGCGGGACTAAACCAAAAATGGACAGTGGTATCGGTCAATCGGATTCTGAAGAATGAATCCTATACTGGAACCTTGATTCAAGGCAAACGTCGGAAAATCAACTACAAAATAAAAAAGAGTCAGGATGTTGGGACTGAAAACTGGATTCGTGTCGAGGGAACACATGACGCGATTATCAGTAGAGGTGAGTTCCAACAGGTGCAGCAGTTGATGGAGTTGGATACGCGCACTTCGCCCAGTCAGAAAACAGTTTATCCTTTATCGGGTTTTCTGCGCTGTGCCGACTGTGGGCAGAACATGATTCGACGCACGGTGACGAAGAAAGGAAAGAAATATCAATACTATCACTGTTCTACCTATAAGAATGGCGGAGATTGCACTCCGCACATGATAAACGGTGAGAAGCTGGAAGGAAGTGTTTTGGCGGCAATTCGGCATCAGGTTGCACTTCTTGTTGAAGCAGAACAGGTGTTATCTCATGCAGACCTGGCAAGCGGTGAACAGATTGGCGTAAAAATTTTGGATGGACAAATCAATGCACTGGAAGCGGAATTGGAACGATACCGTAATTTGAAAGTTCGGCTGTATCAGGATTTCTGCGATGATGTTGTCAGCAAGGAAGAGTACAGTGAGATGAATGCCCGGTTTGCGCAGAAGATAAAAGAGGCGCAAGACAAAATTCAGGCGATTCAGGATAAAAAGCAGGAGGCGGTCAAGCATGACACAATGCTTCCCGGTTGGTTGGAAGAACTGAAACAGTACCAGCACATTAAAACGCTGGAACGGCGGGTGGTGGTAGAACTAATCGACCACATCGACATTCATAGTAAGGAAGAAATTGAAATTCACTTCTGCTTTGAGGACGAACTACACAGCATTACAGAAAAATTCATGGAATATCAGGCGCATAACGGGAAAGAGGTGGCAGAAGAATGAGGTGGGTAAGTTACACACGTTCAATCTCCAGCAGGATCGGAGAAGAAAATCCTGCCAATACGATTGCAGAACAGAATGCAAATATTGAACAATACTTGAAAAATAAAGGGTACAGAATATCAGAAAAGTACAGTGACCGCAAGAGATCGGCAGAAGCAGCCGATGGTTTTGATCGAATGGTGCAAGACGGCATGACACAAAAATTCGATGCGGTTGCCGTTGATTCCATCTTCCGTTTTGGCAAGACATTGCCATTTGCCATTGAGGTATTACAGAAAACTTTTTATCCGGTTGGTATTCAGTTTGCTGTTGTTGAGGATGATTTTTGCAGTACAGACCGAACAGCGGACGAAGTGGAACAGTATTTTAAGGAAAAGGCCATTGAGAAAATCCGATTTGAATTTATAGCGAACAGACAGGACAGCTTTGAAAAAGGAGTGCTGACACATCGGCAGGCAAAGTATGGATATGACATATCAGAAGATCGTAGGAGCTTTGTGCTTGATTCGGAAAGCGCATACATTGTGAAACTGATTTTTCAGATGTATCTGGAAGGAATGACGCTTCAAGAAATCGGAGCGGCATTGGACGCACAAAATGTCCCATCGCCGCAAATTCAGATGACTCGAAATAAAAAGGTGACGAGGAAAACAAAATGGCCTGTCACGACAATTCGCTCTATTCTGGTGAATCCACTCTATATCGGAAAGCTCACATTGAAGCTGTCCGGTGCTGAGAAGAAGATGGAAGTTCCACCAATCGTATCAGAGGAAGATTTTCAAAAGGTGCAGGAAAGAATCAATGATTCGGTTAAACTTCCTGCTCCTAAACGGAGATCAATGCCCAATATCCTTATCAAGAAAATATATGACCGGGCAAGTGGAGAACGCTTGTTGTGCAGAACGACTGAGGACGAAACAAGGCAGATATATTCTTTTGACAGAAAATATAAGTGCTTTAGTGGGAAAGCACCCTATATTGAAAGCACTGAAATTTTTGATGCGATTCGATCTTCATTGAAAACAGCGCAGGAGCAGGCAAGATATATTGGCAGATTACTGGAATCGGACAAAGATGAAGTTAAGCGATGCCAGAATATTGTGCTTCAGCCTTATAGGGAACAGGCAAGAACACTTATGGATGCGCTGTCTGAAAAAGATGTTGAGAGAACTGCTGTCTACCGGAAATATGAAAGATGTGAAATGGAACAAGAGCAGTTGGAGGATTTTGAATCTCGGTATCAGGCAGAAATAGAAGAACTGGAAGCAGAGTTCAAGAACATTATGATGAAAGTTTCCGTAATAGAGAAGGCGTTCAGTTATGTAAATCCATGGCTGACAAAATTTCAAGACCTTACGACTCCTGAAATACTGGAACGGACGCACATCAAAAAATATGTGGAGCGGGTTTGGATTGATGATTTTAAGCGAGTAGAGGTTGTTTTGAAAGAGGAAGAATGGACAAGATTCTTCCCGGAGGAATGGATGAGAACCAGAAAGGAAAATTAAAATGGCTAGAAAGAGCAGAAAAAACATAATGCCGCAGAGTGCCGCACCGGAGATTCGTATTTCCGAAGAAGTCAATCTTTTGCGTACAGCAGCGTATGCACGATTATCGTCAGAGAACAGCGGACATGAAACAGAAGATACCCTGAATACGCAGATTCTGCAAATCCATAGTTATATCAAGGAACATCCAGGGCTGACTCTGACGGATACCTATGTGGACAATGGATTTACAGGAACAAACTTTGACCGCCCGGAGTTTGAGCGTATGATGCAGGATGTGCGGACAGGGAAAATCCAGTGCATTGTGGTTAAGGATTTGTCCCGCTTTGGTCGTGACTACATTGAAACAGGCAACTATCTGGAAACGATTTTTCCGATGCTGCATATCCGGTTTATTGCTATCAATGATGATTTTGACAATATCCGGCAGTCGGATGTGGACAGTCTTGCAGTTCCCATCAAGAACATGGTAAACAGCCTGTACGCAAAGGACATTTCAAAGAAAATTGGGCTGAGCTACCAGATGCGTAGGGAAAAAGGAATCCCTACTTCATGGTGTGTGCCGTATGGCTATCGCATGAATGAACAGAAAAGTCAGTATGAAGTGGCAGATGAAGCAAAGTATGTGAAGTTGATTTATCAGTGGTATCTTATGGGGGTGAGTACGAACGAAATCGCCCGTAGGCTGGAATTTCTGGAAGTACCTCGTCCGAATGAACATCTGAATCGTAGACTGCACGAGGGACATGATACGACTTTCAATAAATGGCACTCCAGTTCTGTTCTCCGTATTCTGGATAGTCAGGTATATATCGGAAATTTGGTAACGGGAAAAACCCGGACTGCCTCTTATAAAGGAATTGGGCTGCACCCGGTAGATAAGGGAGAATGGCATATTGTGGAAAATGCTCATGAGGCAATTATCTTGAAGTCCGATTTTGAAATCGTGCAGGAAAAAAGAAACCGGAACAAGGAAAAACGCAATAATGCAATGGCTCGTTCAGAGCAGGTGCGGGCAGAGTGTAGGAATCACTTTGCAGGCATGGTGTTTTGCGGCTGTTGTCGGCGCAGCATGACATTTGTGCGTCAGGTGCATAAAACGGAAGAGGAAAGCTATTTCGGAGTATTTCAGTGCAAGAGAAAGAAGGGGACAACACCATGTTCCTATCATACTGTGCCAGAAAAAATGCTTATGATGGTAGCAATGAAGCAGATTCATCATCTGGTCTCTACCATGTGCGAAGAAGAAAAGATGGTAAAAGAAATGCTGAACAACGGTGGTCTGGATTCCACCCGTTCTATCAAGGTGAAGGAAAATTCGATTGCATTTCGGATTCAGGAAACCGAAGAACGGCGGCTGCGCTTATATGAGGACTATAAGGCAGAAATTCTGGATGAAGAAGAGTATAGTCGGTTAAAAGAACACTATATTGCCGAAAAGCAGCGGTTGGAACATGAACTGCAAAAGCAGCGGCAGCGGTCATTGGAACTTGAAAAGAGAATGAGAATTTGCGATGAACAGATGGAACGGATGCGGGCTATTCTGAATCAGAAAGAATTTGATGAAGAACTGGTACATGAGCTTATCAAGAAAATCTATGTAGGCATCGACAATTCGGTAGAGATCGAGTTTAAGTGCAGTGACCCGTATCAAGAGGTTCTGGCATTTGTGGCGGAGGTGCAGAATGAATAATAAGATTGCGATTTATCTTCGATTATCTCTGTCAGATGGAGATTTGAAAAAAGGAAGCAAGGATGAGAGCAATAGCATTGAAAACCAGCGGCTTTTGCTCCATTCCTATATTGAAAAGCAGGATGATCTCCCAGGCGAAATTGTGGAGTATGTAGATGATGGCTATACTGGAACGAACTTCAATCGTCCGGCGTTTCAGAAGATGATTATTGACCTGAAGAAAGGGGAGATAAAGACCATAGTGGTCAAAGATTTGTCCCGGCTAGGGCGTGATTATATTGGCGTGGGCGATTATGTTGAGCAGATTTTTCCATTGATGGGTGTCCGCTTTATAGCAGTGAACAATGCCTTTGACAGCATGAAGCTGAACAACGGCACTCCGGGCATCGAAGTTGCAGTCAGCAATCTGGTGAATAATCTGTATAGCCGTGACATTGGAAAAAAGGTTCGTGCGGCATTGGAAGTGAACTGGAAAAGTGGCAAAGCTACATCTGTTAATGTACCGTTTGGTTACGTCTGGAACGGGAAAGGCAATCAGCGATGGGTGATTGACCCAGAAGCAGCGGCCTGCGTCCGAAAGGTGTTTGATTTGGCATTATCTGGGCGCAATACAACACAGATCGCCTATGCGATGAATGAATTGGGCTTGCCGACACCAGGATTGTACTCTAAACGGAAAAATACCATAGTAGGCGGCAATGCAATTATAGCCCCGGAGAGCGAAATACTTTGGAATCCAGGAATCGTCTGGAGGGTGCTGCGGCGGTACGAATATACTGGGGCTTTGGTGATGGGCAGAAGGAAGAAACTTGATGTGAATACTACGGCGTTCCGCACCTTGCCGGAAGATAAATGGATTATTACGGAGAACACCCATGAAGCGATCGTTACAAAAGATGAGTATTATCAGGCGCAAAAGGCAATCCGTAATGTTGCTCCGATCCAATACAAGACCGAAGATGATTTTGCTCTGAAAGGCAAAATATGCTGCGGAAACTGCCTGAGACAGCTCCGGCATGAGAAGCAGTATGGCGAAATGGTATTCTGTTGCGGTCACAAAAGGTCAGTAGGAAAATTCTCGCACTGCTATTCAGGCTATTACAGAGAGCAGGCGGTCAATTCAAGAGTTGCCCGCGCTATAAAAACGGTATTTACAGCATTGGAAGTTGTGAATCAGGGAATGCAGGAGAAAAAATCCATAACCTTGCAGTGTGTAGATGTTGATGATTTGAAAAAGCAGGCAGAAATGATTCGGGCAGAGCAAATTAAACTCTATGAATCGTATGCAGATGGGATTCTGACCCGCAATGAATATCTGGAAAAGAAGAAAGGACTTGGGGAAAAGCTGGCAGATTTGCAAGAGAAGATTCGTATAGAAGAGGAAGAGCAGGAAACCGCAGATGAACTGGATGAGGAAATCCGCAGCCTGACAAAGCAGGCAAGTCAAAAAACATACATAGGAGGTCTGACCAAGGAATGTGTGGATGCCTTTGTCAGCATGGTTTATCTGTATGACGATCAGACGATGAAAGTTGAGTTTAACTGTGAGGATGTGATTCGGAGAGCATTGGAAAAGTATGGTGCATAACCGCATAGAAACAGCGAGGTGAGCAAAAAAGAATGCCCGTCTGGTTGAGAGAATTCGCAAATCTTCTCGATCAGGCGGGCATTTCATTCCGTAGGAATGGAGATTAGTCGTTATGTACGGTCTTTTCCCAACGATGGAAAACAGCTTCAAAGAAGTCGTGACCAAGGACTCCTTCACCAATAGGGCCGAACTTCTCCCGATAGGATTTAAGAATAGCCGTAAAGTCTGGATTTTGAAATCCAGTATATTTGTCAAGGGAACACAGCTTTTGATAATCAGAAAAATAGGAAAGCAGTTCGCTGTCGGTCTTTTCTTCAAAGATGTTCATGGTATTTCCTCTTTAGAAATTTAAACTATCTACCCATGCGGACAAATCGGCTTTGGTTGAGGAAGCGTTAAATACCTTTCCATGTAGGAGCTTGGAACCAGGGCAGCTAGGAGCAAGCTTTTCATTGGTCTTGCCCATATCGCTGCTACCGGAAGTGGCGAATGGAATAATGGTTTTATTCTTTAGGTCATAGCTTTCCAGAAATGTATTGATGATTGTAGGGGCAACGTACCACCAGATAGGAAATCCGACAAAAATCGTATCGTATTCATCCATGTTGTCGCGTTTGGCGGCGATGGCAGGGCGGAAATCGGGATTGCTCATTTCAATAGTGCTGCGGGATTTCTTATCCATCCAGTTCAGATCGGCTTTTGTGTAAGGGACTTCGGGACGGATTTCAAAAATGTCTGCACCGATGGCATCTGCTAAATCTTCGGCAACTTTTGCGGTAATGCCGCTGGCAGAAAAATAGGCAACAAGCTTTTTGCTCATGACAATGCACTCCCTCAATATTTGATTTGATAATAGTATAGCACGGCACGGGAGGGGTATCAAGAAGTGAAATGAAAGCAAAATTGCTTGGAAAATATTGGTGTCTCAATAGTTGGATTTGGATAATCATAACTTTGATATTGTATCTTAACTTAAAATGAGTTATAATACAGAAAAAGAGTTATGAATGGAGGCGATAGAGTGGAATACCTTAAGCGGGTTTTAGGAATTGAAGTGCTATATGAAAATAAAGCTTTAGAGCATTTGCCAAACTTCATCAGTACAAGGTATGATTCACAGAAAGTATCTCTGAATGGTCAAAAAGCCGTTTTTTTGTATCCTAAAACCGAATTGGAGCAGGTGGAAACATTAAAAAAGCATCTGGAACGTGTGAAAAAGGTTGCGGATTGTCCTGTGATTTTAGTATTGGAACAGATCACTGCACGGCAGAAAGAGTATTTGCTTCGAGAGAAAATAGCATTTATTGTGGATGGAAAGCAAATTTATCTGCCCTTTATGGCAGCATATTTGCAGGAACGCTGTGATGCAGAAAAGAGTGACAGAGAAGAAATCTTGCCATCGGCACAGATGCTGTTGCTTTATTTTATTTATGAGGGAGCAAAGGAGCTGTCCACAAGTCAAGCTGCAAAAAATTTGGATTTGACACCAACATCTATTTCCAGAGCTTCTAAACAACTTGAAGGAATGGGATTTCTGCGATCAAGAAAAATTGGAGTGCAGAAGATACTGTTTTCGGAAAACTCCGCCAAAGAGTTGTTTTACAAAGCAGAGAAAGTTCTGCTCAATCCTGTGAAAAGGACGGTCTATGTTCCATGCGAGGAAGTAAAGACTGAATTGTTGGAGAGCGGGTATTCCGCATTGGCGGAGTATTCGATGCTCAATGCGCCTAGTGTTCGGTGCTATGCTTCAGAAAAAGTATCTCAGTGGAATTACTGCATGACCAAGGATTTACAGGACTCAAATTCACAGGTGACTGTTGAAATGTGGAGATATGACCCACGAAAATTATCGAAGGAAAAAATGGTCGATGGACTTTCTCTAGCATTATCGCTCAAGGAAGATGCAGATGAACGGGTAGAAGAAGCAGTAGAAGAAATGTTAAATAATCTGTGGAGGAAGATAGATGGTAACAGGGATTGAAAGCTTTAAGGAATGGTTCAAGGGTAACGAAAGCCAGTATGCAATTATCGGTGGAACTGCGTGTGACATCTTGATGACGGAAGAAGGCTTAGACTTCCGTGCAACAAAAGACATTGACCTTGTTCTAATTATTGAAGCCGTGGATGCGGCTTTTGGAAGAAAATTCTGGGACTATGTAAAACAGGCTGGATACGAACATTGTAATAAAAGCTCTGGTATGCCGCAGTTTTATCGGTTCAGTCACCCGATGTCAAACCGTTATCCAGCGATGATCGAACTGTTCACTAGAAAACTGGATGCAATTCAACTTCCAGATGATGCAGTATTGACACCGCTGCCAATGGATGAGGACATATCTAGCTTGTCTGCAATCCTTTTGGATGATGATTACTATGAGTTCTTGAAGCAGGGGAAAGTGACTGTTGATGGAGTGACGGTTTTGGATGCTGCATATTTGATTCCATTCAAGGCGAAAGCATGGATGGATTTGACGGATCGCAAAGAAGCTGGAGAACACGTTGATAGTAAAAACATTAAGAAGCATAAAAATGACGTTTTTCGATTGACTGAACTGATTGACCCTACGGTCAAGATTGCCACTCCCAGTGGCGTGTATGAGGATATGCAGAAGTTTGTTGATCGAATGAAAAATGAAACGGTTGATGTTAAACAGTTGGGGCTTGTGGGACGAACGAAAGAACAGATTCTTCAGGAGATAGGAGAATTATATGCTATACAATAATCAGTGAGTTATAGAATAAAACACTATCTTGTAAGGAAGTGATATAACATGGAAAAGAAATACCAAATTTTTATTTCGTCAACTTATAAGGATTTGATAGAAGCACGTAGCAAAGTAAGGGATGCAATCCTGTCAATGATGCATTTCCCAGTTGGCATGGAGATGTTTAACGCTGCTGACGAAGAACAGTGGGAAATCATACAAGAGACGATTGATAGTTCGGATTATTATGTTTTGATTTTGGGACAGCGATATGGCTCTGTAATAGAATCTGGATCGGATGCTGGAATTAGCTATACGGAAAAGGAATTTCGCTATGCGAGAGAGAAGAAAATTCCTATTCTGGTATTCATAATTGATGATGATGTGGCAATTAAGCCGGAATTTATGGAAAAAGATCCAGAAAGTATAAAAAAGCTGGCTGATTTCAAGACAGAAGCTAAAAAAGGACGAACGGTACAGTGGTGGACTAATATTGACGAACTTGCTAGAGAGGTTTCAGAATCTTTACATCAGCAAATGGATCGAAAAAAGCGTCCAGGGTGGATAAGAGGAGATGCCTTTGATATTGAAGCAAGTCATGCGGAAATTCTCAGTTTGAATAAAAAGATAAGAGAACTTGAGCAGGAAAATGCTGGGCTGAAATCACAGATTGTAAAGAGGGTTCCTGAGTTGATGGCCGCAGTTGTGCTGGATCAACAGGAGGATGAAGAAGAGGATGAAAAAGGTCTTAAAACACATGGAAAATTGCTTATTGATAGCTCTGATAATGCATACAAAATCCAATTATATCATAATGATGGAGAATGCTACAAAAACAAGTATGAACCACTTGATTTAAGTTGCGTTGAATCATATTTGAAAAAGTATGTAAAAGAAAAGGACTTACAGGCTTATAATGCAGCACTACCGTCTGAAGAAGAAATAAATGATTATGTACACCAGATGAGTGTGTATAAGACAATAATAAACGGTGGTGTTGCGTTCAAGATAAGAGTGCTTAATAAGGGAACAGCGAAGGCAACAGATATTAGAATCTCAATCGTATTTCCAAAGGGTATTTTTGTATATGATATTGATGATATTGAAAAAATGAAGGAACCGCAAGGACCAAAACTTCCGCCGAATCCTATTGAAAAGGCAGAGGAACGTTTTATGAACGACTCAAATCCAACATATGCTTTCTTGAAAAATAGTATAGATGGAATGCAACCATTCCGAAGCTTACCAGTCATAGACCCGGCAATTTTTAGCAACTCCCATTCTTCTGTATTTGAATCAATATCTATACGAGATAATTCGATATTGATTGAATGTGACCAGTTGCCACATAAAGATGATGCCGAGTTTGATGGAATATATATTGTTCCGGCTAGAAAAGGAAAATTCAAAGTAAGCGTTTCGCTGATGTGTTCGGAATATATTGAACCGGAAGTTCATGATATTGAATTTGAAATTGTCTAATAATTAAAATAAGTACGAATAAGCCGCATAGGGCTTTCCAATGGGTTTAACCCAATGGGAAACTTTATGCGGCTTATTTTTTTTGCTTTTTTGAAAAAATTGTTGTCCCTATCTTGACATCAGGGGGCTACGTTGGTTTGTCAATTGCTACATTGCTTTCGCAGCACCATCAGGTAACCGCAGTTGATATTATTCCGGAGAAAGTTGAATTGATCAACAATCGAAAGTCTCCGATTCGGGATGATTATATCGAGAAGTACCTCGCAGAAAGAGAGCTGAATCTGACGGCAACGCTGGATGCTAAGGCCGCATACGCCGATGCTGATTTTGTTGTCATTGCCGCCCCGACCAACTACGATAGCCACACCCAGCACTTTGACACATCGGCAGTCGAAGCTGTGATCAAGCTGGTCATGGAATATAACCCGAACGCCATCATGGTCATCAAGTCCACAATTCCTGTGGGTTACACCGCAAGTGTGCGTGAGAAGTTCGGCAGCAAGAACATCATCTTCAGCCCGGAATTTTTAAGAGAGAGCAAGGCTCTGTACGATAACCTTTACCCTTCTCGTATCATCGTCGGTACTGATTTGCAGGACGAAAGATTAGTAGAAGCAGCACACGAGTTTGCTGGTCTGCTTCAGGAAGGCGCTATCAAGGAGAACATCGACACTCTGTTCATGGGCTTCACTGAAGCAGAGGCTGTTAAGCTGTTCGCTAACACTTATTTGGCACTGCGTGTAGCCTACTTCAACGAGCTGGACACCTACGCGGAGAGCAAGGGTCTGAATACTCAGCAGATCATCGATGGCGTCTGCCTTGATCCTCGTATTGGCAGCCACTACAACAATCCGTCCTTCGGTTACGGGGAGTGTGAAATAATACGCAGCTGTCATAATAGGGACAAGGGTACGGCAGAGAATGAAAGGCTCCGCACCCCGAAGTTCATATTTTCTTACCCGAAGAATGAACGAATGATCTTTCTGAGCGGCAGAAATGCCGCACAGGAAGAAATCTCGACCATGAGGGTGGGGTGACAGCCAGCGGACAGGCGAGCGAGCCTATCCGCTCTTTGTGTTGGCCGAGATGTTGATGAAGAAATTGAGTGGGATTGTGGGAAAGATTTATGAGTAAGAAACTTGCGATTGCGATGTTCGGACAGAAGCGATTATCGAGAGAAGGCGGAGTAGAAATCGTTGTCAAAGAGCTCTGCACCCGAATGGCACAGAATGGTTGTGACGTGACCTGCTACAACAGAGCAGGCCATCATGTGAGTGGTGCAGAATATGACGATGCTGGTAAAACGGAGTACGAGGGAATCCGTCAGAAGTCTGTTCCGACCATTGAACGACGTGGACTTGCTGCAGTCAGCTCCTCCGCATTTGCGGCACTTTATAGTGCATTTGGAAAATACGATGTGGTGCACATCCATGCCGAAGGGCCGGCGTTCTTTGCATGGCTGCCGAAGATGTTTGGAAAAAGAGTTGTTGTTACCGTCCATGGCATTGATTGGCAGCGCGAGAAATGGCAATCAGGACTTGGCTCTAAGTTTATCCACCAAGGCGAAAAAAATGCTGCGAAATATGCGGACGAGGTCA
>OMGH01001781.1_pt1 | contig 12145 bp, 9 predicted proteins | sample 1645841 | NCBI WGS metagenome assembly OMGH01 (sample SAMN00849584, study PRJEB25192) | human gut metagenome
ATCACGTATCCCTGCTGAGTTGGAGAAATTGTCTGAATTGGCACACAACATTTGGTGGTCTTGGAACTACGAAGCTACTGAACTGTTTAGAGATCTTGACCCCGCTCTGTGGAAAGAAGTTGGTCATAACCCTGTACTCTTGTTAGAAAGAATGAGTTATGCTAAGCTCGAAGCACTCGCAAACGACAAAGTTATTCTGAAAAGAATGAATGATGTGTATTCTAAGTTTAGAGCATATATGGATGTAGAACCTGATAAAAAACGTCCTTCCATTGCTTATTTCAGCATGGAGTATGGTTTGAACCAGGTACTTAAGATATATTCAGGTGGTTTGGGCGTTCTTGCCGGCGACTACCTGAAAGAGGCTTCTGACAGCAATGTAGACCTTTGCGCAGTCGGTTTCCTGTATCGTTACGGTTACTTTACACAGACTCTCTCTATGGATGGTCAGCAGATTGCCAACTACGAAGCTCAGAACTTCGGTCAGTTGCCTATCGAACGTGTGATGGACGAGAATGGTAATCAGGTGATTGTGGATGTTCCTTATCTGGATTACTTCGTTCATGCGTTTGTATGGCGCGTGAATGTGGGACGTATCTCTCTCTATCTGTTGGATACGGACAATGAAATGAACAGTGAATTCGACCGTCCTATCACTCACCAGCTTTATGGTGGTGACTGGGAAAACCGTCTGAAACAAGAAATTCTGCTCGGTATCGGTGGTATCTTGACATTGAAGAAACTGGGTATCAAGAAAGAAGTTTATCACTGTAACGAAGGACATGCAGCATTGATCAATGTTCAGCGTATCTGTGACTATGTAGCAGAAGGTTTGTCTTACGATCAGGCTATCGAACTGGTGCGTGCGTCTTCTCTGTATACTGTACATACTCCGGTTCCTGCCGGACACGATTACTTTGACGAAGGTCTCTTCGGCAAATATATGGGCGGTTATCCTGCCAAGATGGGTATCAGCTGGGATGACCTGATGGATCTCGGCCGTAACAATCCGGGTGATAAAGGCGAACGTTTCTGTATGTCAATCTTCGCTTGCAACACTTCACAGGAAGTGAACGGTGTAAGCTGGTTGCACGGAAAAGTTTCTCAGGAAATGTTCTCCTCTATCTGGAAGGGTTATTTCCCCGAAGAAATGCATGTGGGTTATGTTACCAACGGTGTACACTTCCCGACTTGGAGCGCTACTGAGTGGAAACATCTCTATGCTGCTAACTTCGACGAGAACTTCTTGTACGATCAGTCTAACCCGAAGATTTGGGAAGCTATCTATAATGTGCCCGATGAAAAAATCTGGGAAACACGTATGGCTTTGAAGAACAAGTTGATCGACTATGTTCGCAAGCAATATCGCGAAACCTGGTTAAAGAATCAGGGTGATCCTTCACGTATCGTTTCGTTGATGGATAAGATCAACCCGAATGCATTGCTGATTGGTTTTGGTCGTCGTTTTGCTACTTACAAACGTGCTCACCTGCTGTTCACTGACCTTGACCGTCTGGCTAAGATTGTGAACAACCCTGACTATCCGGTACAGTTCCTGTTCACCGGTAAGGCTCACCCGCATGACGGAGCCGGTCAAGGTCTGATCAAGAGAATTATCGAAATCTCCCGTCGTCCGGAATTCCTGGGTAAGATTATCTTCCTGGAAAACTATGATATGCAGCTGGCTCGCCGTCTGGTATCCGGTGTGGATATCTGGTTGAATACTCCGACTCGTCCGCTCGAAGCATCCGGTACTTCCGGTGAGAAAGCGTTGATGAACGGTGTTTTAAACTTCTCCGTACTCGACGGTTGGTGGTTGGAAGGCTACCGCGAAGGTGCAGGTTGGGCGTTGACAGAAAAGCGTACTTACCAGAACCAGGATCATCAGGATCAGCTCGATGCAGCTACTATCTACAGCATCCTTGAAACTGAGATTTTGCCGTTGTACTATGCACGCAACAAGAAGGGATACTCTGAAGGTTGGGTGAAGACTATCAAGAATTCTATCGCACAGATTGCACCTCACTATACAATGAAACGTCAGTTGGACGACTATTATAGCAAGTTCTATACTAAGTTGGCTAAACGTTTCAGCGCACTGTCTGCCAATGACAATGCCAAAGCTAAGGAAATTGCTGCTTGGAAAGAAGAAGTGGTTTCTAAGTGGGACAGCATCGAAGTCGTATCTTATGACAAGTGTGAAGAATTGCTGCAGGCTACCATCGAAAGCGGTAAGGAATACACCATTACTTACGTTATTGATGAGAAGGGCTTGAACGATGCAATCGGTCTGGAACTGGTAACTACTTACACTGCCGGTGACGGTAAACAACACGTTTACTCTGTTGAGCCGTTCAGCGTAGTGAAGAAAGAGGGTAACCTCTATACCTTCCAGGTGAAACATAAATTAGAGAACGCAGGTAGCTTCAAGGTATCCTACCGCATGTTCCCGAAAAACTCTGACCTGCCTCACCGTCAGGATTTCTGTTACGTTCGCTGGTTCGTGTAAGAGTTTAATATATCAACATAATGAAGCTGCTTGCGGGAGGTTGTCAAACCTCTCGGAGCAGCTTTTGTTTTTTATTCACCTTATAAATAATGTGCTATGAGACAGTTACTTCTTTTTCTGAGCGTTTTGTTTTGTGCGGTTTCGGAAGGATATGCACAGAGTGGGGAGAATTCCTCGTTTCTTTTTGGTGATTATCAGGAGGCTACCGTTTACCTGAAAAACGGCAGGCAGGTTCGCAACAAGATGAACTATAATCTGGTAAGTGAGAAATTCTACTTTATTGATGAACGGGATGGGCAGCAAGTCAAGATCTTGTCGAATGTTGATGAGGTGAATATTATAAAGTTCGGTGAACGGACGTTTTATCCTGAAAAAGGTGCCGGAGTCGAGATATTATCTTCCGAACCTCCATTCTATGTACAGTACAAAGGAACTGCACGCGATAAACCGAAAGCAGCAGGATATGGCGGTACTTCTTCCGTTTCCAATACTACGACCTACTCTATGGTAGGCAGTAACAGTGGTAGGATGACTGCCGTGTATGATCCCGGACGTCTGGAGTTGGGCAGACGCTACAATGTGTATTGGGTGGAGAAAAAGGGAAAGAAGAAAGAAATTCGCAATATGAAGCAATTCCTGAAACTGAACTCTGATTATCGGGAAGACTTGGAACGTTACATTAAGGAAAATGGTGTGAAGTTTGACGATGCACAGCAGATGTTGAATTTGTATATATATGCCGATTCGCTGACGGAGTAGGGAGTATTTCTCTGTTGAACAAGTTCCGGTAGATACGTGTTTTATTTATACGATTAATAAAATAGAAATTCGTATGAAGAAAATTGTATTGCTCCGCCACGGTGAGAGCGCATGGAATAAAGAGAATCGTTTCACAGGTTGGACCGATGTGGATTTGACAGAGAAAGGCATTGCTGAAGCTAAGAAGGCAGGAGAGTTATTGGTAGATAATGACTTCCAGTTTGATAAGGCCTATACCTCTTACCTGAAGCGTGCAGTAAAGACGCTGAATGTGGTATTGGATCGTATGGATCAGGACTGGATACCGATAGAAAAATCCTGGCGTCTGAACGAGAAGCACTACGGGCAGCTACAGGGGTTGAACAAGGCGGAGACTGCTGAAAAATATGGTGAAGAACAGGTGTTAGTCTGGCGTCGCAGCTATGATGTAGCTCCACATGCATTGGCTGAAGATGATCCCCGTAACCCGCGTTTTGAGGTTCGATACAATGAAGTGCCCGATGCCGAATTGCCTCGTACAGAGTCGCTGAAAGATACAATAGAGCGCATTATGCCTTATTGGAAATGTGTGATTTTCCCGAATCTGAAAACTGCAGATGAACTACTTGTAGTAGCGCACGGCAACAGTTTGCGAGGAATTATCAAACACCTGAAAGGTATCTCCGATGAAGATATTGTAAAGCTGAATCTGCCGACTGCTGTGCCTTATGTATTCGAATTCGATGACGACCTGAATTTGACGAAGGATTATTTTCTGGGAGATCCGGAGGAGATAAAGAAGTTGATGGAAGCGGTGGCGAACCAAGGAAAGAAATGATTGAAGATAAAAAGAGGAATGATGAACGCTCCGTTTCATCATTCCTCTTTTTATTATCCTGCCAGCTCGTGAAATATCGTAATACTCAGAAATATTCCGATTGCTAAGCAAAGTGCTATTAATATCCAGTTTGTATATTTGGCACTTGGTTTTGTTTCCTTATGCAGATTCTGGTCGAAGTAGTTCTTGAAGAAGAGATAGATGGCAGGTACGGTTGCACTGGCCAACAATAAATCTTCCGGAATTTTGTAGACGTAAACTTTGGAGAAAGCAATGAGCGCCCAGTGACAAAGGAAAAGGATCACCAATAGATTGACCTTACGGGAAAACGCCAACAACAATCCGATAGTGAATACGGCTACGGAACAAGGCATCACACAGGTAGTCATCATCGGGAATTCCATGCCCCGTGCCCATGAGAGGAGAGGGTAAAGGAACGGCATGGCATACAATATGTAAGTCAGCTTGTCATATTTGTGGTAACGCTCAAACGGCGTATAGTTCGTAATGAGATCCCATAGCCAGATAAGTGCGATTATGCCCCAGAATATGGCAAGTATATAATTGTAATTCCGGTCACCACAATAAATCATGTAGTAGACGATAGAAATCCAGCTATTTAAAAATACCATATATCCCTTCATCAGCCGCTTGACCAGTAGTGTCGGTTTCTGATAGAGAAGTATGGTCAGCAAGATGCCTACAACGGTTATAACGATCTGGGCTATCCAGGTTCCTTCATTATATTGTGCGATTGTTTTCCAAAAAACTTCCATACGCAATCTTTTAATTTTTAATTTTCAACTTTTATTTTTTCTCGTGTCTTGTCATGGAGAAGGCCCGTTTGATGAACAGGAACAACGGTATAGTAGCGCCCACTGCCAACATGAAGATAACACTACAGGTAATGATTGAATTTGTAAATAAGTCAATCAGATACTTTTCCTGTAATTCGGGCACTTTCAGGTTCTGCATGAACATGATGAGCGAGAATACTATTTTGTAGGCATACATACCCGGAATCATGGGCAGCAATGCAGGAATATAAAGTACAGTCATGGGGCAATAGATGCGTTTTCCCAGAACCAAACTTCCCATACCGATACTGAAAGAAGCACATAGGGATGCAGTAGCAATATCCACTCCCAGATACGTCATCAGGCAGAAGCGCAGGGCATGACCGATGGCGGCAAGCAAAGCAATGGAAGGGAAAGCACGCAAAGGAGGATCTGAAATCGCTCCGAAACCGATAGCGGCGACAGCGGCGAATATGCCGTCTGTAAGTATATCAACAAGCATCATAATAAACTATTTCTAATTAACATAAGAGTACAGGAAAGTCCTACGGAAATGCATAGTACCAGCAATAAAGCCTGAATAAGGCGGGTGCATCCGGTGAGTACGTGCCCTTCTACAATATCGATAACACCGTTCAGCAAAGGTACTCCGGGTACCAGGTAAAGAACGCTTGTGGCGATGGCAATTTCGGCGGTGGTTTCCAGTGTCAAAGCTGAAGAAGCAACCATAGAAGCGATGAATGCAGAGACTATGAAAACAAGGTAATGGTTGATTTTCTTTTTCTGCATAATTTGTTTGACGTAGAAACCTATGAGAGTGGCAGAGAATACAATGAGACGTGCAGTCCAGTCGCCACCGAACAGGGCGCAGAATGATGCATTGGCAAATCCCACCAGGAACAGTGTGCAAAGCGGGTCCATTTTGGGGCGTGCAATGATTTTCTCGTATTTTTCCCACAGGGTGTCGAGAGGCAGATGGTTGTCATAAGCTTCCCAACTGAGTGCACTCAGTTCGGCATTCAGCTCAAAACTGATGGGAAAAGCGGGGATGATGGCTACTTCATTATAAACTTCAGTGCTGTCGATGTCGCATACGCTTACTACCATGGTCTTTTGAAAAAGGCTCATTTTCACGTCTACATCCAGTGACTTTCCGATGCGGCGAGTGTTTCGTATCACGCGTGAAGTGTGTACACCGGAACCCATAAGACGATTGGCATACTCCAGTAAAAACCGGGTAATTTCTTTTAATTCGTTTGGCGAATTCATATTATAAAAATGTTATCCTACTATTATACCTATTCTTGAAAAGCGCCGCAAAGGTACGGCTTTTTGAGAAAACAAAAAAGTGATACAAGGTATAATTACGGGAATTTTTGAGAAGGTGGGCAGGGAAGGAGATGCATCAGAAGCATCTCCTTATGTTTGCTGAATATTAAGCGATACGAGGGACAGGGTTATAGTTGTAGGCCACTACCTCTTCTGTCCGCAGTGAAGCCTGTACGTCGATCAGGCGTTGGTTTTTACTTCCGCGGAAGCACAGGCTTTCATCCCGCAGTTCTTGTTTGAATTTTCCATCCACCAGTACATCGATGTATTGCAATAGTTTGGCCTGTAGAGGGTTGCGCAGCAGAGTTTCAAATGTATATCCGGTATAACACCATATATTTTTACCGCTTTTTTCCTTAATGGCGCATGCCAGTTTTGCAAATCCTTCCGGCTGGTACATCGGGTCTCCGCCACTGAATGTTACATCTGCAAAGTCGTCGGCAAGTACTTTTTCCAATATTTCGTCTGTTGACATCCAATGCCCCCGGTCGATATCCCAGGATTCAGGATTGTGACAGCCCGGGCATCTGTTCGGACATCCGGCAGCATAAATGGAGGTCCGGAAGCCCGGACCATCCACTGTGGTATCTTCTATAATATCAAGAATGGAAAGCATGATTCAATTAAAAATTACTTAGTTATGAATGACACGGTCGTTCAGCTCCGCCAATTTAGCGTTGTTCCATCGGTCGGTAGTACCTACCAGATAACCGGTGATACGCTGTAATTTATCGATGTGGGTGCTTCCGCATTTAGGGCAAGCTTCCAGATTCGGAGTTGAATTTTCGTAGCCGCATTCCAGGCAACGGTTACGGTTATGGTTTACTGAACCGTATCCGATGTTATACTGATCCATCATATCCACTACACGCATGATAACTTCGGGGTTATGTGTTGCATCACCGTCTATTTCTACATAGAAGATGTGTCCGCCACGTGTCAGATCGTGATACGGAGCTTCCACTTCAGCTTTATGGCGGGCACTGCACTTATAATATACGGGTACATGATTGGAGTTTGTATAATAATCTCGGTCTGTAATGCCTGGCAATACCCCGAATTTCTTACGGTCGGCACCTGTGAACTTACCTGATAAGCCTTCGGCAGGCGTGGCAAGCACACTGTAGTTATGGTGATACTGTTCGGAGAACTGGTTGGCACGATCGCGCATATAGGTTACTATCTTCACTCCCAGTTTTTGTGATTCTTCCGATTCTCCATGATGTTTTCCTGTAAGGGCTACCAGGCATTCTGCCAGACCGATGAAACCGATACCCAGTGTTCCCTGATTGATAACAGAAGCAATCGTATCGTTAGGTTTCAGCTTTTCGCTACCCACCCATAAAGCAGACATTAACAGCGGAAATTGCTTGGCAAATGCTGTTTTTTGGAATTCCATGCGTTCGTGGAGTTGGCGGGCTGTAACTTCGAGTATTGCATCCAGTTTGGCGAAGAATTTGGCTATACGCAATTCTTCGTCTTCTATCTTCATGCATTCGATGCCCAGGCGTACGATGTTGATGGTGGAGAAAGAAATATTTCCGCGTCCGATGGATGTTTTCGGTCCGAAACGGTTTTCGAATACACGTGTGCGGCATCCCATGGTTGCCACTTCGTGCTGATAACGCTGAGGATCGTTTGCTTTCCATTCTTCACTTTGGTTGAATGTAGCGTCCAGGTTCAGGAAGTTCGGGAAGAAACGGCGTGCGGTTACTTTGCAAGCAAGTTGGTAAAGATCATAGTTGCGGTCTTCCGGCAGATAACTTACGCCACGTTTCTTTTTCCATATCTGGATAGGGAAGATGGCAGTCTCGCCATTGCCTACGCCCTGATAGGTGCTTTTCAGTAACTCGCGGATGATGCAACGTCCCTCGGCTGATGTATCTGTGCCGTAGTTGATAGAGCTGAATACGACTTGATTGCCGCCGCGTGAGTGAATGGTATTCATATTATGAATGAATGCTTCCATGGACTGGTGTACACGTGCTACAGTTTTGTTGATGGCATGTTGTACAATGCGTTTTTCGTCGGACAGGCCATCCAACGGCTGTTGCAGGTAGTCTGTAAGTTCCTTCTGATAAAGATGTGAATAATCCTTTCCGTTCAGTTCTTCCAGATTCTTGATTTCTTCGATGTAGCTGTTGCGTACATAAGGTGCCAGATAAAAATCGAATGCAGGAATAGCCTGGCCACCATGCATTTCATTCTGGGCAGTTTCCAGTGAGATACATCCCAGGATACTTGCTGTTTCGATGCGTTTGGCAGGACGTGATTCGCCATGTCCGGCAGAAAAGCCACAGGACAAAATGCGGTCCAGCGGGTGTTGAACGCATGTCAGACTTTTGGTAGGGTAGTAGTCCTTATCATGAATATGCAGATAATTGTTGTGTACAGCTTCCAGTACCTCGTCGCTCAACAAATAGTCGTCTACAAACGGTTTGGTGGTTTCACTGGCAAACTTCATCATCATGCCCGCCGGAGTATCGGCGTTCATATTGGCATTTTCCCGTGTCACATCGTTGGACTTGATCTCTATAATCTCCAGAAACATATCACGCGTCTTGGCTTTGCGGGCAATGCTACGCTGGTTGCGGTAAGCAATATACTTTTGCGCCACATCTTTCCGGCTACTTTTCATCAGCTCCATTTCTACTGCATCCTGAATGGCTTCCACCGTCATTTGTGCACTTCCCTTGAAGGATATGTGATCTGTGATCTGGCGTATCAATTGCAGGTCTTCACCTTTGTCCGTGTGTAACATTGCTTTACGGATCGCAGTTACTATTTTCTCTTCATTAAAGCCGACTACTCGTCCGTCTCTTTTGATTACAGTCTGTATCATGGTCTCATTTTTATTATTTTGTTATCCATTTGAATTGAGAGCACAAAGATATAAACTAATATGAAAGTTTTTATTTTTGGAAAACTTTTATGTCTGTAAAATATGTTAATTGGTTGATATTCAGTGTTGGTTGGAAGGAAAATGGGAAACTTTTTATTTTGTAGGTCTTTTAAAAGTTGTTCGAAATGGAAAACCCTATGTAGTAAGTAGATACAAAAAACCTCGCCTACTACACATACATGTAACAGGCGAGGTTGTACTATAAAAATAATCTTGAATAGGGATTATTCTTTCCCGTACGAAAATTATTTCAAAACTTCTGCCAATTTTGTTTGCAACTCTTCACCGTGCAATCCGCGTGCGATGATAGTTCCTTCACCGTCGATCAATACAGTGTGAGGAATGCTGCTTACTGCATACAACTGAGCGCCTTCGCAATTCCAGTATTTCAGGTCAGACATTTGCGGCCAAGTGATGTTCAGCTTCTCGATAGCATCTTTCCATGCTTCGCCACTTTGATCCAAAGATACACCTACGATTTCGAAACCTTTGTTCTTGTATTGAGCATAAGCTTCTACCAGGTTCGGCATTTCGCGACGGCAAGGACCACACCAGCTTGCCCAAAAGTCGATGAGTACCACTTTGCCTTTACCTACATAGTCAGACAGTTTCACCGGTTTTCCATCAGGAGTTGCCATTTCGAAATCTGTGAACTTCTGGCCTACAGCAGTAGCTTTCATCTTTTCTACGTTTCCTTTGATCTTGATGATTACTTCATCGTTAGCAAATTCAGCGGGAATTTGCGGCATCAACGGATCCAGTTCGTCTACTTCAAGGTAGTAGTAGTTATTCTTCAGCAAATGAACGCCCACCAGGTTAGTGATATTCTTAGCAATACCTGCCTTAGTGATTTCCATTGACTTTTCTTGCAGATCGTTCATTTCCTTCATTTTGGCTTCACGCTGCTCGTCAGTCAGTGTAGTATCTGACATGGATTCATATATAGTCATCATTTGCTTGTTCAGATCATTTAGTTGAGCTCTGATTTCCTGATAAGCATCGTTGCTCGGCGTACCGGTAGCAGAGTCATTATCGCGGGTCAAATTGATCTTGATATTACCGTTTTCAAGGAAGAAGTCCATCAGGATACCTTCTTTTCCTGCCGGTCTGTAGGTTACGTAACGGTTTGCAGCAGTATCTTGTACGCCTTTAAAGGTGAATGTACCTTTGGTGATTACTGCGGAGTCTACTTTTACAAGATTTCTTCCGTCTACTTTTTGCAAAAATACAGTGTCGCCGTCAGCTCCACCCTCTACGGTTCCGGTTACCACGTAACCTTTGTTTCCGCTACAGGCAGCAACGATAGCAGCCACAGCGAGCAGATAGATAAATTTTTTCATTGCTTTTATTATTAAGTAAAAATATATGGCTACAAAGATAGTCAATAAAAAATCCCCTCCGGCATAACCGGAGAGGATTTTATAGTTTTAATCCCATTTTTTGTAATCGTACTGTGCTTACTATTATTCAGCAGCAGCTTCAGCAGCGGGAGCTTCTTCAGCAGCCGGCTCTTCGGCTTCGGTGAATTCCACCTCAGCGGTTTCCGCCGGGGTCAGAGAGGCTTTCAGGCGGGCGATCTCGCCCTCGATGCTGTCGATCATCTCGATGTATTTATCCACCAGCGGCTGGTTTTCTTCCTTGCCCTTGGCCAGACTGTACACCAGTGCGCCCAGCTGACGCTGTGCCTTGAGCAGCTTACCCTGCTCATTGACGATCAGTGCCTGGGTCTTGCCCTTCTCGGCCAGGTCTTTGGCGGCGTTCTTGCCTTTTTCTGCGTATTCCAAGCCCATTTCCTTGATCTTATTGAAATCGAAATCCATAAAAGACACCTCTCTCTTCCTCCATACACGGCCCGGCCTGCGCCGGACCACGGGTTGTGGGGTCATGCCCATTATAGCGCGCCACCTGTACAATTGCAACGCATGTCCTGCATTTTTTACAGTTTGGTGCAGGTTTGGAAACAAATTTTTCGCATTTTCCCCATATCTTGGGGTCGGTCAGACCTTGCCGCCATAGAACTCCCGCAGCATGCTGTCGGGCGGCAGCAGGTCCAGGCTCAGCGGTGCCACATGCTCAAAGCGGCGGGCCGTCTCATCCCACAACTCGGCATTGTGGCCTTCCAGCGTGAACTGGCGGCGCACCACGCCCAGCAGGTTGGAGATCAGGCCCAGCTCGTAGGTAAAAGAGGTGTCCAGCAGAAAGTCTGCCGTGGTCTTGAAGCCCTTGATGTAACGGGTCTCGCCGTCCAGCACATGATCCCACATGGTCAGGGTCTTGGCCGGGCTGCGGCCGCGGGTGGCGGCATCGCGCAGGGTGCGGCGGCACAGACGGATATCCTGGGTGTTGATCACCCGGCGGCCGTCGATGCAGTATTCCTCCCGCAGGCCGGCATAGATGCGGTAGATGTCATCCCCCTTGACAAGGCCGGTGAGCTCCGGGTTCAGGGCATGGATGCCCTCCACCAGGCACACACCGCCCTGCAGGTCGATGGGCTCCATCTCGTCCGAGCGCTTCTCGGCCGAGAAGTCGTAGACGGGCAGGGTGGTCTTGCCGGTTTCGCTCAGCTCCCGCAGGCACTGCTTGATGAGGGGCAGGTCCAGCGTATCGGGGTTCTCATAGTCCAGCGTGCCGTCCGGCAGGCGGGGGTAATACTGGGCCCCCCGGAAGAAATTGTCCAGGCTGACCACCCTGGCCGGGGTGCCCTGGCGCTCCAGCTCCTCGGCCAGCTTATGAGCCGAGGTGGTCTTGCCGCTGGCCGAGGGGCCGGTCAGCATGACGATCTTCGTGCCGGAAAAGCGCACTTTCTCGGCGGCATAGCGCACCCGCTCCCGGTAGCTCTGCTCGCTCAGGGCGGCAAGCTCCTGCGGACTGCGGGCGGCAACGTTGTACAGCCCGACTTCAACCAGACGTTTCGGGACCCAAATCGTGATCATAAAAATCAGCCACTCCTTTTTTGCGCTCCAGTACCTCCGCAAAGCGCTGGATATACTCTGTCGGATACTTGAAATTGAAGATGCGCTGCATCCGTCGGC
>OMGH01001782.1_pt1 | contig 12143 bp, 2 predicted proteins | sample 1645841 | NCBI WGS metagenome assembly OMGH01 (sample SAMN00849584, study PRJEB25192) | human gut metagenome
GGCTGCACCATCAGGTCGCCGCCGCCAAAGCGCGGGGATGCGCCGCGGGTCATCGTGTAGAGCACACCGTCCTCGGACATATAGCCAATATCGCCGGTGTGCAGCCAGGTCTTGCCGTCTGCGTGAACCTGCAATGCCTTGGCGGTTGCTTCGGGGCGGTCATAGCCCAGCATCACGCCGGGGCCCGTCAAGCAGATCTCACCGGGGGTATTGTAGGTCAGCTCTTCCTGGGTGCCGGGCTTGAAGATGCTGATGACGCTGTGGATCATCGGCACACCAACGTTGCCGTCACGCACCGGGAACGGAGCCATGGGCAGAGTGGCGTTGGAGCCGGCCTCGCTGCTGCCGTAGCCGGCAGTAAAGCGCAGGTTGCAGTTATGCTGCTTGAGGAACTCCTCAACATTGCGCAGCTGCTTGTTGTTGAATGCCTCGCAGCCGGCGCCGATGGCCAGCATGTGGGACATATCATAGTCAGCCGGAAGACGCTTGCTGCGGCGGATAACCTCCACAAACATGGGGATCAGGGGCCAGTTGTTGGGGCGGTAGCGCATCATTTCCAGGTCAACATCGTACACATCCACAAACGGATCCAGAATGAGCAGCATACCGCCGGCCAGGGGCAGCAGCATCATGGAAACCACAACAGCGATCAGAGCCGGGGGCAGGATGGTCAGCAGCCAGGTGGGGCGGAATTTATCCGAAGAGCCATAAAAGTTCATCTGGGCCAGCACGCCGATGATGCTGTGTGCAGAATGGATGACCTGCTTGGAAGGGCCGGTGGAACCGCTGGTGTAGGCGCGCAGCAGCGGGCGGTCAATGTTGACAGGAGCGGGCACAAAGCCGCGAAAACGCTGACCCATGTTACAGAAATCAGCCCACATCATGGTATCAGAGCCACGGGCGGGAACATCCGGATACAGGGCATCCAGAGAATGCTGCAGGTAAACCGGCATAGCGGCGCGGTCGCCGCTTTCCAGAGCGGGAACGATAACATAGGTATTCACGTTGGTCTGCTCACGGTAGGCTTCGATTTCGGCCTTGGAGAAGAAGTCGTGAACAAAAATCACCTTGGCATTGGCTTTCTGAACAGCTTCAATGTTTTCTTCCAGGGTGTTGTCACGGCACAGCAGCGAAGCGCCGATGCGCTCGGCTGCCAGCAGCAGATAAATGAATTCCGGCACAGAACGCAGGAACACGGGGATCTGGTCCCCCTGCTTGACGCCAAGCACCTGCAGAGCGCGGGCGGTAGCGTCCACCTTACGGAACACGGTACCCCAGGTGATATCCACGCCATAGTAGTGCATGGCAATCACGTTAGGGTCTGCAGCGCGCACGGAGAGGTACTGCTCCACGGTGCAGGCCGGAACCTGGATACCGCGCAGAACATCTGGATAGAACTTCATCCAGGGGCGGTCAATGCTGGGCTTGCCAGTCAACATCGCGTTTTCATTCATTGCAATTTCCTCCAAATGTGTCTTTCCCTTATAGTTGCAAGGGACTAAATTATCCAAATCAAATCACGCCAAACCTTTATGGCACTTTCCCCTGCTGTGCACATCGTTGCACAGCGTCGCCAAACCATAACGCTACGATTATTTTCGGTGCTGAATATAGTATACCATTCCTGTTTACGGAAAGCACGAGAATCCCATGGCACAAATTTCCAGAAATTGATTCCGCGTGATTCACTTTTTTCACATGAATTTTCACGCTTTTGGCATGGAGTTTTCTTGCAATTTCATTTTCCTCGGTGCAACAAAAGCCCCAGCTACCGCAGCAGCCAGGGCTTTATGTTTATGCATATGTATGTTATATTTTTAGATTTTGTTCATCCAGCTCTCTTGCAGTTCTTCCATTTCATCACCTTTGGCGCGGGTAATCAGATGGATTCCCTGCAGGACATGATGGATGTGCTCCGCAATGGCGTTGCGCTCTTTTGTCACGTTCTGGTCATCCAAATTCCAGACCTGATCAAAATATTCACTCAGGCGGTCTTCCATCACACTGTTGTTGACCATTGCAATCCGGTTGATGGGGCAGTTGTTATCCAGCCGAAGATACGATGCAGCGCCAGAAAGAAACATATTGGGATCCGCCACATACTGGAAATCGTTCACAATGCGGCCGCTGATCAAGCGGAATTCAAGTTTTTCACGCTGCTTGCAAAGCTGCAGCACATGGCTGATGCACCGGCTGCGCTGATCCGGGGTAAGGCTGACCTTGTAACTGAAAAAGTCCAGCTCGCCGGAAACCGCCATGGAGGAAAATGCAGCTTCATAAATCAGGATGCGGATGTTTGTTTCCTCCACCACACCTTTGGCAAGGTTGTGTACGCTACGCAGCTCCGCAGGGGTAGCACCCAAAAAATCTTTCAGCTCGGCCTCGTGGGCGGTCAGGATCTCTTCAAACAAGTCATCCGGCAGCAGAAGCTCATTCAGGTGGCCGAACATCCACCGCAGATTGGAGGCCAGCAGCGTGTGCATATAGTCGTACTGGCTGATCAGCTGGCGCATGCTGGTATCGCGGAAAAGCTGGTCATCCCGCACGCAGAGCTTGGAGAAGTTATCATACAGGCTTTCGCAGTTCTGCGGATCCTCGGTGGCGGTAACGGCAGCGCAGCGGCTGTGGCTGACCAGCAGGCCGGTAATGGCAAAATCGCCCTTGACCACAAACACCGCGCGCCCGGCAGCCGCGGTGCTGCCAAACAGCTTGAAATGAATATGGCTGAAGTTGGTCAGCACGTTAATAATGAGCGCGGCATCATAGATGGGGTCCCATTTTTCGCGGCTGATATCGATCATCAGCTTGAAATAGACGTTATCATAGCTACGCTGGTCCACCAGCTGGCCGTTTTGCAGGTTGGCAACTTTCAGGCGGTATTCGCGCGCCATTTCCATCAGGTCCATCACAGCCACAATGTCCAGCTGGCTGACGCGGCGCAGCACAGGGTGGACCATTTTGGTCAGATATTGCAGCATGTTCAGCTCGGCCCAAAAGTCCGTATAGGGGCCAATGCGCGCCTCGCCGCTGTCCAGTTCCTCTTGCAAATAATCATATTCAGCAATCAGGTTATCATAAATGGCGGCTTTCAGGTCACTGGGGATGCTAACGCTGTATTCCCGCAGCAGCAGGTTACGGCCATCATCGGTGGCTTCATCCACCACGCAGGCACTGATGCCCTCCATCACGCGCTTTTCAGTCTTTTTGGCAGGCAGCATGCGGCCGCTGACCCATTTGCTGATATAGGAAACATCGTATTGCAGGCGCTTGGCCAGGGTATAGTTCTTGACCTCCGCAACTTCCAGCAAATGCTCCAGCAGAATGCTGAATCTATTTTTATCATCCATTGCACCAAATCCTCTTCACCCATTTAGTTTGCACTTTTCTTTTATTCTATTATACAAGTTCCATATTTTGATTGCAAATTCAAATGATAACAGGTAAGGAAAAAATGAAGAAAATATATTAAAATCTTTCACAATTCGCGGCCGCATTCTTTGGCATTCATGCCAGTTTGTTGCTTTTTTGTTGTTTGAACTGACAAAGTTTGTTTGTTCTGCTTGTGATATCCTCCAAAAATTATACTTCGCGCGCCATATTTGCCAAATTTAGCCGCAGCTTTTTAGTAGGTTTTGCCCTTGCACCGGCCTGATGTGTTCGCCATGTTTTTGTGTGTTGCCTTTATTATGCGGGTAAGGTAAATTGCGATTTTTTAATCGTGTACTATTTCTAGCTTTCGGCGGGGTGGGGTCCCCCGCCCTACTGGCCTGGCAAATATTTCACCGAACCTATGCCCACAAATACAAAAATGCCGCAGCAGACTGTTACATCTGCTGCGGCATTTTTATTTAGAGGTTAATGGGCTGGTTACAGCTCATTGTTCAGGCTGTGGGATTACTGCAGAACGCCGGTGTTCTTATCGAAATGATAAGTGCGGCCATCGATGACTGCATCGCCCTTAGCCATGGTGCCATAGATCGGGTCGAAATAGTAACGCTTGTCCGCGCTCCAGCCCTTGATCATGTGGCCCTGTGCATCGTAACGGACCCACTTGCCGGTGCCATCGGCGCGGTCAGCCCACTGGCCAGCTTTGGATTCCTGATAGACATCCTTGCTGGTGGCTTTCTTGCCCTGGTCAACGGCGTCCAGCCAGTACCAAGCGTCGGAAGCCGGGTCATAGATTTCCTTGCCGCGGCCATCCAGGCCCTGGCGAACGCCCTTTTCGTACCAGAAGTCAGCGCCTTTGATGGTCAGCCACTGGCCGTCCAGAGCGATACCGGTGTACTCGTCAAATGCGCAAGGTACGCCGTCAATATCGCCTGCGCCCTTAGCCATAGCGCCGGTGATCAGGTCAAAGTAGTAGGTGCCCTTATCGGTCGTCTGCCAGCCCTTGACCATGTGGCCGTTCTCATCGTAACGGACCCACTTGCCGGTGCCATCGGGCTTATCAGCCCACTGGCCGGCGGCGGATTCCTGGTAAACGTCCTTGTTGACGGTCATTGCGCCGCCCTGGACAGCATCCAGCCAGTACCAAGCGTCGGAATCGGGATCATAGATCTCTTTGCCGCGGCCGGTGGTACCCTGCTTCACGCCCTTTTCGTACCAGTACTTCTTGCCGTTTTCTTCAACCCAGCCGTTCTTCTCGCCGAACTTGGCGGTGTAGTCCTTGCCGTTGAAGTTGACAGCAGCGGTGGTAACGCCGCTGGTCTGCTTTACAGTTGCATCCACGAACTGTGCACTTGCGCAGTTCTTATCGGTGCAGGTAAAGACAGCCATTGCGGTAACGGTGGTCTTTTCAGCAGCGCCGTGAGCGGTGCGCTCCTCGGCCTCAAGAGCCTCGGTTTCGGTGTTGTCGCCGCCGTTCTCATCCGGAGTGGTGGGTTCGGTGGGCTCAGTAGGTTCAGTAGGCTGAACAGCAGTGAAGGTTGCTTCGATCTTCACATAGTTTTCAGGCATAGTGAAGGTGTAAGTGTTGCTAGCTTCCTTAACCTTGGCTGTAATGTCTGTAGGTTTGTTGCCTTCCTGATAAGAAGCACTAGCCAGCTCATATCCAGCCTCTGCGGTAAAGGTAGCAGTAACATTCTCGCCAACCTTGAAGTACTTCTTGCCGCCCTCAAAGGTAACAGAACCATGTTCAGTCGGTGCAACCTCAACACCATATGCAACGATTTCAAACGTTGCGGTGACAGTTACGTTGTCGGCAGGCATGGTGAAGGTGTAAGTGCCGTCAGCACCAGCGGTGCATGCAACTGCAGCACCCTTGCTGTCAGCAACTTTCAGGCCGTCCTCAGCCAGCACAGCCTGAGAGTACATAGTCTCGTCTGCCTTAACAGTCAGGGTAACGGTATCACCTGCTGCGGCGGTTTCCTTATCAGCGGTTACAGTGCCGTTGGTAGCTTTGTTCACTGTCACAGTGTAGGCTTCCGGTTTCTTTTCGACATACTCTGCAGTGACTTTGACATCAGCTGCGGGCATCTTAAAGGTAGCCTTGCCTTCTGCGTTCGGGGTCAGCTTTTCGGTCTTGGTATCTTCGCCGATCTGATAGCTGTAGGTCAGGCTGTCAGCCTTGAGCTGGTAGTTATCAGCTGCCTTAACGGTAACGGTAACTTCGGTGCCTTCAACAGCTGCGGTTGCGCTCACCTTGGTTTCGCCGTTCTCGTTCGCAGTGTCTGCCACAGTAACCTTGTATTCCTTAACAAACTCTGCGCTGACGGTGACAGGGTAAGCAGGCATTGCAAAGGTGTAGGTGTTGGCTTCGGTACCAGCTTTCACTTCAACGGTCTTATCGGTGTTGTCAGCGTCTTTGTAGGTAACCTTCAGGCTGCCAGCCTTCAGGGCATAGCCGGTTGCGGGCTTAGCAGTCAGGGTTACGGTTTCCTTCTCAGCTGCTTCTTTAGCGGAAGCAGTGATCTCACCATTGGTCAGGGGAGCAACATTGACCGCATAGGTCTTGGCGTTTTTGGTAACGCTGATGGTCACATCGCCGTCCGGCATGGTGAAGGTGTAAACCGTCTTAGCCTTTTCGGTGGTAGCCTGGGCTGCGGCTTCGTCCTGCGCTGCTTCCTGAACTTCAGTCAGAGCAACATCGGTATCGCCGTTCTTTGCGGTAACGGTAACGATATCGGTGCCTTCCTTTTCTACGGTCAGGGTAACGGTATCGTCCTTGATGTAGGTGTTGCTGGTGGTGCCCAGGGTCAGCTTAACACCTTCAACTGCATTGGGCAGGGTAACGGTGTGGGGGGTGCTTTCGGTTGCGGTATGGCAATCAGAGCACAGGTACACATTGTTGCCAACGGACTTGGTTTCCAGCTCGTCCAGAGCCCAGGTATGACCCTTGGGCAGTGCGCCGTCAGCGTACTTCTTTTCACCCTTGGTCAGGCCGTACTTGGTGGTGCGGGCCTGGGTGTAAGCGGGGGTATCGCACCATGCTTCAACGGAAACATCAGTGGTTGCGCCGCTGCTCAGGTCGCTGACCATGTCGGACATCGGCATGGTTTCAACCAGGTTAGCGCACCACATGAACTCTTCGTTCTTGTTCTTCTCGTCAGAGCTGCTCATGTTCTGGTTGTAAGTCGGGTTGTAGTTCCAGGACTCGGTCTTGTAGCTCTTACGGTTTGCATAAGAAGTGCCGGCGGCATCGGTCTTAACAACCGGCTTGCCATCGGAATCCAGCTCCTTATAGGTGTTGGACAGGTTGGTGCCGACAGAAACGACCAGCTGATCCTTGGTGGTGTTGATGCCGGTGATCACAGTCTGGCCCTGCTGGGTGGTGGTAGCAAAGCTGTAGCTGTCACGCAGGGTCAGGCCAGCCAGAGGATGGTTCTTGAAGGTGCCCAGATACTTCACACTGCTGGTATCATTGGCGCTATCCATGATAACCATGCTCATGCCGGTAAAGTGGGTATCGGGAACCATGTTGCCGTCCTTATCCTTGGTCAGCTTAATGCCGCCATAGACGGTGTTGTATTCCTTCACTTCTTCCACTTTGCCGGTGGTCGGGTCCATACGGTAGATGGCGTTGTTGACGTTGAAGTACAGCTTGCCATCATACAGTGCGGTAGAGTGTACCAGTGCGGGGTAGATCCGCTTTGCAGCAGCGTCTGTCAGGCACTCGGTGTTCAGGTTGTTTTCAACCTTGGTATGCTTATCTGTTGCACTGGTATCGATCTTATAGATGGTGCCAGCTTTGGCCAGAACCTTGGCGTTGCTGTCGTCATCATTGAAGTTGTTGCTGGTTTCCTTCAGATCGTTGTAGTACATCAGGATGATATCAAACGGGTCATCCGTCTTGGTAAAGCTGCTCATGTTGAAGTTCATGCCGCCGGAGCTGCTGGAATCCGCTTTGCGGATATAGTAGTTCGCATTACGCGGACGTGCTTCCAGAGTATCGGGGCCCTGGCTCTGCATCTTCTTCATGAACTGCTGCATCTGGGAGTTGTTACCAGAGCTGCCGGAACCAGAGCTGCCGCTGTCGCCGTTCTCGGCCTGCTTGCGGCGCATGTCGTTATACAGGTTCTGGTTGGTCGTGGTATCAACGTAATAGAAGTAATTATCGTCGAAGTAGATGGGGCTGCAGATAGAGGTGAACCAGGTATCCTCGTAGCAGGTATCGGTGTAACGGGTCTCGTTCTTGTTATCTTCCTTGGTGTAAGAGTAATGCGGCTTGCCGTTGTTCATCACATAGCTGCCATCATCATTCTTATCGGGTTCCTTGTTTTTGATGTAGGTGTAGCCATCGTACAGCGAGTCAATGTAATCATAGTACTTGCTGTAACGGCCTTCCAGACCGGAGGGAGAAACCAGGAAGTTGACATGGCGCAGGTCGCCTGCGTTCTCAACGCGGGTCTGGGCCATGCACTCGGTGTTCACGTCGTCATAGCAGACGTCAACATAGTACCAGTTCTTGTTGTCTTTGTCGGTGGTCATCGTAGCAGAGTTGCTGTCGCCCTGCAGCTTGTTGACCTTGACTGCGTTGAAGTAGTGGACGTTGTTGAACATGCCGCCGCCGAACGCATTACCGGCAACACTGGTATCAGAAGTATCGCAGTAATACAGGATCTGGGCAAAGTCAACAACAGCGTTATTGCCTACTTCATCAGCGGTCTTCCAAACTTCTTTGCCGTCAACGGTCTTTTTATAGATTTCCTTGTTGTCAGGCAAATTCTGGACCATGTAGTTAAATGCAGATGCATAGCCCAGGCAGATGCAGCCATACTCAACGCCCTTAGCGCCGATCCCGCCGCCCAGCAGGGCGCCGAAAGCAGTCATCTGGATGGGGTCGTTGTTGCCGCCGCCGGTGATATCGCCCATGGAGCCCATATCGAATTCTGCAACCTGGGAGATCCAGTCGTGCAGGATCAGCAGCTTGGTGACATAGTCAGCGCTGTCCCCCAGCTTGGCAACCTGTGCCAGGCCTGCATCACGGATGGCTTTCAGAGCTTCGCCATAGTTCATGACATAAGACATGAACGCCTGCGGCAGCATGTTCAGCATGAATGCCATGGTTGTCGGCGGGACATCATCGTTCGGATCAATGCTGCACAATACCTTGATTGCGCCCATGGTGCCGGTGATGCTGCCATCCTCGCCCTGCTTCTGAACGCCCTTGGAGGTCCAGAACGGGGCAACCACGCCGAAGTACTCTGCTTCGTCCTGGTTGAACTGCGACAGCTGGAAGTAGTAGTAGTTCATCTGCGCAGTCGAGACATCGTAAGTATTGGTGACCTGGTTGCCCTGGTCGTCCACATACACGGCAGTCTTCTGGCTGTCGTACAGCAGCAGGCTGTTCTTACCCTTGTTGTCGCCGCTCTGATAGGTGAAGTTCACCTTGCTTGCGTCAACCGGGTTGTTCTGCATATCGTACCAGCTGCCGCCGTCCATTGCGGACACCAGGGTAACGCCGGTGCCGCCGGAGGTGGTATCCAGGGTCGGGGTGCCGCCCACATTGATGTAGACGGAATTGTTATTCTGGTCTACCACAACGCTGACCGGCATGGTCTGCATCGGCTTGGTTTTGATTTCTTCGCCGCAGACAGCGCACTTGAAGGTGATGCTGGTGCATTCCCAGTCAATGGTAACGGGAGCGCCGGCAGAAATTTTGCCGGTTTCGCTGTCATAGAACAGCTGGGCGTTGCTGAAGTCATCGGCCAGCTTGCCCTCGACCTTCTTCATTTCCCAGTTGAAGGTAGCAACAAAGTTGCCATCTGCATCCTTGGACACAACATGGCTCTGGCAGGGCAGGGCGGCAATGTCGTCGGTGCGGGTGGTGGGTTCCTTGTATTCCTTCTTAACCGGGCTCTTGTCAGCGGGCACGCTGGCAGAGTAAACGGTCTTGCCGGCAACGCCGGGCTTTGCCTCGGTGGTATCCTTGGTTACGGTGCCTTCTACCTTCTGGTAGGCATCGTCCTTTTCACAGGTATACACAGCGGTGTAAGCCCAGCCGTCATCGGTCTTGGTCCAGTAACCATCGGGGGTTTCCTTCCAGGTATGGGTGTGGCCATCCGCCGGGTTGGTGTCATTCCAGTACCATTTCGGCTCGCCATAGGTATGGCCGTCTGCAGCGGCGCTGGCCGCAAAGGTATCGGAGTTTTCAGCAACGTAAGCCTGTGCGTAGCTGTCAGCCTGCTGCGCAATCACTTCATCATCGCTGTTGGTCATGGACTCCATCGCAGAGGTCATGCCGGAGCTGCCGGTAAAGGTAACGGCGGTCACAACGCCTGCGGCGTTCGTCTCATAGCCCAAGTCGGTAACGGCGCTGGACAGATGATACGTTTTGATGGTGGCAGCCATCACCGATGCCATCTCGTCCTTGTTCAGGCCATAGGCTTCGGTGTTGATCTTGCCGGCTGCGGCGTTGGCGTACATGGCATCGGCCAATGCATTTTCCAACGCTGCAAGGCTCATGCCCGCCTTGCTCTGTGCAGTCGCTTCCAGCTTGGCATCGTCCTGCTCCAGTTCATGCACTTCGCCCTGGGCAGCCAGCGTTTGGGCTGTCTGCTTGATCAGGTCTGCGGTGCTGGTGAACTTGGGCAGGGACTGCACAGCGCTGGCCGCGCTTGCTGCGCTAGCTGCAACAGACTGCGCTACCGAAGAATCAATCTTGGTAGTTTCGGCTGCTGCGGGAAGCGCCACGCTTTGGGCAACCATGGCTGCTGCCAGCACGGATGCACCAAAACGCTGAAGGTTTTTCTTCATAGTTTTATCCTCCCTTAAGTGTTACTACTTTCCCCTTTTGTGTGAAAAGTGGTACGGCAGATGTGCGGCACTTTGCAGGTGTTGATTGCAAAACGCCTGGTTGTGCTCCCTCGGTCTGGCGATCCCTTGCCGGGCTGCGGCCTGCTTTTGGGGCTTTTGGCCCCGGCACAGCGGCTGACAAAACGTTGTACCGGCTGCATGCCTTGATCCCGCAAATGATAACCTTTCCGACACATCTAGGTATATACATTATATCACAGTTGCCAGAATTTGCATAGTTAATTAAAGCGGTTTCTAGGTAAATTTTTGTCCTTGAATCAACTGAAACCTGTTTTTCGCACATTATTTGCGTTGCGGTGCGGTGACCCTTTGGCGGTATTTATTAACATTTTTGAATGGTTTATTCCTGCTTTTATCAAATGATTGAACATTTACCCCGATAATGTTCTTTGCAATCTCTTAATACAATCACCCGGTATTGTGATCGCGCATTTTTTGTCATTTCGATTTGGCTTGTTGTTGAGAGATTTGGCAGAGATTGGAGGAAACTTGAAGGGAAAATTGGAGGTTGAGAATTGCCCATTATAAATTGTACTGTAGAGAGCGTTCCTGACCGTTCCGAAAACTTAGGGCAACACCGCACAATTCTAAGTGCCGATACGGCGAGCGAGGTGCGGCAGCTGCTAAGCCAAAAGCGCAGATAATACTGGATGTCTTATCGAGCATTTTGGCAACGCAGATGCCGTGCCGCAGCTGCCGGTGCGGTGCTTAAGCCGCAAGGCGGGAATTGTGCGGTGTTGCCTTAGGGATAGATCAACCCTTGCACCTTAACCGCGACCTGAAATACACCTTCCCCAGGTAGGGCGGTGTGAGTGCCCCCTCCTGCTCCATTTTTTCAAAGTTCCGAATGGCGCCCTCTCCCCTATCTACAATTCCTGATGTTTTCATGATGCCTTCCTTGGTCTTCCACACCCGGCCTTTGCCCCCTCCCCGTCCCATAAGTCGTACACAACAAAAAGGCCCCTGCCTTAACAGCAGGAGCCTTGAAAGCTATATCACAAGCCGAAAATTACTTCTCGATCTTGGAAACAACGCCGGAACCAACAGTGTGGCCGCCTTCGCGGATAGCGAAACGCATGCCTTCTTCCATGGCAACCGGGGTGATCAGCTCAACGTGCATATCAACGTTGTCGCCGGGCATGCACATCTCAGTGCCTTCGGGCAGGGTGATGATGCCGGTAACGTCGGTGGTACGGAAGTAGAACTGAGGACGATAGTTGTTGAAGAACGGGGTATGACGGCCGCCTTCTTCCTTCTTCAGGACGTAAACATGGCCATCGAAAGTGGTGTGGGGATGAACAGAGCCGGGAACAGCCAGAACCTGGCCACGCTCGATCTGGTCACGGTCAATACCACGCAGCAGAGCGCCGATGTTGTCGCCAGCCTGAGCGAACTCGAGGCTCTTGCGGAACATTTCCAGACCAGTGATGGTGGTGGTCAGCTTCTCTTCCTTCAGACCAACGATTTCCATCTGATCGCCGACATGAGCAGTACCACGCTCAACACGACCGGTAGCAACGGTGCCACGGCCGGAGATGGTCATAACGTCCTCAACGGGCATCAGGAACGGCTTATCAGCAGCACGGTCCGGGGTCGGGATGTAGCTGTCAACAGCGTCCATCAGCTCCCAAATGCACTTGTATTCCGGAGCATCGGGATCCTTGGAAGTGCTCTCCAGAGCCTTCAGAGCGGAACCACGGATGATCGGGGTGTTGTCGCCGTCGAAATCCTGGCTGTCCAGCAGTTCGCGAACTTCCATTTCGACCAGGTCGAGCAGCTCTTCGTCGTCAACCATATCGCACTTGTTCAGGAACACAACGATCTTGGGCACGCCAACCTGACGAGCCAGCAGGATGTGCTCACGGGTCTGCGGCATCGGGCCATCGGTT
>OMGH01001783.1_pt1 | contig 12140 bp, 10 predicted proteins | sample 1645841 | NCBI WGS metagenome assembly OMGH01 (sample SAMN00849584, study PRJEB25192) | human gut metagenome
GCTTATGAAAAAGATTTTAAATGTCTCGGAAATGAAGCAGGTGCGTGGAGGGGCACAACCTTCCAGCATGTGCGGTGAAGGTAAAAAACTGTACACTTGTTCTACTTCTTGGATGGGTGGAACGGTAACTCAGGGTTCAGTATGTGCAACAAGTGCAAGCACCGCCCAGACTGCGGTTTCTAGAGTTCACATGAATCAAGATGTTATTAGTGATGAAGTGGCTGTTGTTTGTTACTAATTAAAATTGATATTTGAGAGAATAGAATATCTATTCTCTCAAATATTTGTATTTTTTCCTATGAAAGATATATTTGTATTTCTTGTTCTGTTTGCTTTGTGTTCTTGTCATAACTATACAAAGCCTAAAACTGTGGTTTGGAATTATGATGATTTCATTAGTGCGAATGTGCGAATGTCTGATATCGCCGATGAAATGACGATCATTCAGCCGGATTCTATTGACTATAAGGGAGCTGAAATAGTACATGCTTCATCCTTTTTCTTGGCTGGAACGGAGCAAGGAGTATTGAGGTATGATAAAGAAGGGCATTTTATGAACAGGATAGGGGCTATAGGGCAAGGGCCGGGTGAATACAGAAGATTTTATAATATAGCGATAAATGAAACAGACAGGATTATTTATGTTTACTGTATGGACACCTCTACATTATTGTCTTTTTCTTATGAAGGAACCTTTCTTAATAAACATTCTCTTCAACTTCCAAAAGAATGGGCGTGGAAGTTTTACTATCTGAAAGATAAGTTCTATTTTTATTATCTTGTAAACGCTGATAGCGAAACACCACCTTATATGTATGCAATAACAGATACAATAGGGAATTTATTATATTCCAAACTGGACGAAAGTTTACATTTTACTCCCGGGAACTATCCAAGTTTTCCGTCTCATCATATGGGACTATTTGGCGATACCATGTTGGTATGGAATCAATATAGTGATACTATTTACCGTATTTCAGAAAAAGGAGAAGAAGCTTTTGCTGTATGGGGTAAATGGAGTAAACGGTTGGCTCCTGCTAAGGTAGAAAAGGAAGAATACTATCAGTCTATGATGATATATACTATCATAGAAACAACTAATTATTATTTGTGTATATGGCGTCCCTATGACATAATGAAGGGGCGATGGAATTATTGTTTTTATGATAAAGCATCCGGGAAGTTGTTTAATTCGGAAGGAATTACTGATGATTTATGGGGGCTTCCTTTATTTTTTCCTTATAATTATTTTGTAATAGATGGGCGTGAGTATTTAGAAGCTCATTATCAACCTTATGAATTATTGGATGTCTGGTTGTCTTCTGATGATCCTAAGATACGAAAGCAAGCTGAGAGTATAGATGAAGAAGGTAATAACGTATTGATAAGGATTCGGCTAAAGAAATAGCACGAATAAGTTAATTGACATCTGAATATATGAAAACACTATTATCAACCTATCTGCATGAGTTACATATTCCTTTTACCAGAAGCTATGCCGATAAACTTTTTGCAGAGCATCCGCATCGTTATAACTTGTATGGTTTATCGGATATGCTATCTGTATATAAGATAGAGAATGCTGGAATACAAGTGGAAGATAAAGACTTAAGAGAATTAGCTTCTCCTTTTGTGGCGCATGTCAGTAATGATTTTGTGGTAGTAAAGCAAATGTCTGATCAGGGAGTCGATTATGTTTGGCGCGAGAAAGAAATATCTGTATCCGTAGATGAATTTAAAAAGCTATGGTCAGGTATCGCACTTGTTGCTGAACCGGGAGAATCTTCAAGAGAACCAGAATATCAGAAGCACCGGAAAACTGCATTTTTTAATTCTGTTCAGAAAATAGGCGTAATTATGATTTTAGTTATTTTATTGGTCTTGGGGAGTTGGGAGCATCATTTACTCTCTTCTATAACAGGTGGTTTCTTATTGTTTATTAATCTGGCAGGTGTTGGTGTAAGTTTTCTGTTGTTATTGAAACAAGGTAAAGTACAGAGTGAGTATACAGATAAGATTTGTTCACTGTTTAAACAAGGTGATTGTAACAGTGTGTTAGAATCTGATGCTGCAAAATTATGGGGGATATTTAGTTGGAGTGAAATAGGGCTCGGCTATTTTATTTCGAGTCTTACTTTGGTGGTATTTTACCCTCAATGGATGCCTTATTTAATGCTTGTCAACTTATTATCTTTGCCTTATACAGGTTGGAGTGTCTGGTATCAGTATAAGGTTGCTAAACAATGGTGTCCGTTATGCCTGTCTGTGTTATTGCTTTTGTGGATGACGGCTATTGTGAATGTGTTCGGGCAATGGAGACTACCAACTTTTGAGATACAAGATATGCTATCTGTGGCAATACTTTATTTACTTCCTTTCTTGTCTTTACATCTGTTGTCAGAACGTTGGTTCCGTTCGGAACAGTTGGAGAATGTGAAGTATGAATTGAATAATCTGAAAGCGTCAGATAGTGTTTTTCTTTCTCAATTGGAGTTACAACCTCATTATGACGTAAATCCAGCTATTTCTCAAATAGTTTGGGGATGTCCACAAGCAAAGTTGCGTATTACGCTCTTGACTAATCCTCATTGTAATCCATGTGCGCAGATGCATAAGCGCATTGGTGCGTTGTTGAAGGAAATGGGAGATAAGGTTTGTGTTCAGTATATCTTTTCTTCCTTTAATAAGGAACTTGAAAAGAGTGCCCGATTTCTTCTTGCCGTTTATCAACAAGAGAATCATGAGAGAGCTGAAGCAATTTATAATGATTGGTTCGCTGGAAAGAAATATCTGGGAGAGACTTATATACTAACGTTTGATTATGACTTGGAGTCTGTGGAAGTTAATCGTGAGCTGAGTAAACATAAAGAATGGCAATTTGAAAACAGATTGACAGCAACTCCTACTGTTTTAATAAATGGTTATCAATTGCCAGATAGTTATAAAGTTGAAGATATGAGACATTTTGGAGATTTAAATATCAATTGATATATAAATGTTACTGTGGAATATCGTAGGGCAGTAACAGTAATGGAATAGCTAACCATTATTATAATTCATACGGTAATACTTAAAATTTTATGCTTATGAAACGAGTTTTAGATGTTGCAGAAATGAAGCAGATTCATGGCGGTGCAGCAGTTTCAAATCTTTGTGCTTCAGGTGAAAAACTTTACACTTGCACTACTATCTATGTGGGTAGCGATGTAACAAGTAAAGGTGTGGTATGCGCCTATAGTGCAAGTGGTGCAGAATTGTTAATTACGATTCAAAGAGAATCGGAAGGAACTGAAGCTTTGGCTTCTTGTCACTAATTAATATAATATCAGTGGTAGGATAAATCTTACCACTGATAAATCACTGACATTATGAAAGTATGTATATACAGTTTGTTTTTAAGTCTTCTCCTTTTATCTTGTTTTAAGAGTGAGAAAAGCCCGTATTTGATTCTTGATCCGAAAGAACATATTTCTGAGTTCATCAGTATTTCTGAATTTGTAGATACAGTTATGTATATTCCTTTAGATACGTCCATACTGATTAAGGGAATAGGAAGACATTTTTTGATTGATGATGACTGTATGTTTTTTGATACTAGTGAAGGAATTTTAAAATATAGTAGACAAGGAACTTTTCTACAGAAAATAGGTCGCGTCGGAGGTGCTCCCCAAGAGTATACCAATTATAAAGCTATAGCAATGGATAAAGAGAATGAAAGAATATATGTCTACAGTTTACCAAGGAAGCTTATAGTTTATAATTTTGATGGAGAGTTTCTGAATTCCTTTTCAGTAGAACTTCCCGATGATGGTCTATATCCTATACAAATGTACTATAGAAATGGATTGATATATTTTTTTTATCGAAATTGTTTGGGAGGTGAGACGCGTAAGTCTTTATTTTGGATAATTACGGATACTAAGGGACAGATGAAGACATATCGGCGTAGTAATGAGATTCAACTTGGAGCTGATTATGCAGCTTCGTATGGGTTATTTGGTGTTAATGTAAAAGATAAAGATTCGTTTGTATATTGGGATCTTTTTAATGATACCGTTTTTCATGTTAATGGGATGGAAACAGAGATAGCTTATCTATGGGACAAAGGAAAGTTTCGTTTGTTGGATACTGACAATTTTGAAGTTCCTGATGATGACCGGAGAATATGTACGGCTCTCGTTGATGCTGATCATTTTTTATTACTTCGTTGGAATACAATGAGGCATGTCAGTGCACAAGTCTTTTTATCTTATTATGATAAAAAGGAAAAGAAAACTTATAAATTGGATGATTCACATGTAGTGCCGAAAAGTAAGTTGTCGCTTTTGAATCACTTTTTTGCTTATGAACGAATAGATGGGCGCGAATATCTTTTGATGGGAGCAAAGGTAAATGAGTTACCGGATGATATGAAAGATTCTTTGGGGAATTTATCATATGAGGATGAGGATAATCCTATTTTGGTATTAATAAGGCTGAATAAATGAAACACTCGTTCCCATATTATCATCAGGCGGATGCAATGGATTGTGGTCCTACCTGTTTGCGGATGATTGCTAAATACTATGGTAAAAGCTATTCATTACAGACATTGCGTGCACGCTCATTTATATCCCGTGAAGGAGTATCATTATTGGGGATTAGTGATGCGGGAGAGGCTATTGGTTTTCGGACGTCAGGAGTTTATGTATCATTTGAACAATTTATTACGGATGTACCGTTACCTTGCATCTTACATTGGGATCAAAACCATTTTGTAGTTTGCTATGGCATTAAAAAAAGAAAAGGGGAATATTGGTTTCAGATTGCTGATCCCGGAAAGCAGATGGTGACTTATAATGAACAGGAATTTAAGAAGTGCTGGCTGTCGACAAGGACAGAGGGGGAAGATGTCGGTACTGCATTGATATTGGAACCCGGACCGGACTTTTATCATCGTGAGGATGAACCGGAAATTGGAGAAAGAGGATTGCTTTTCTTTCTGAGATATCTCACCCCTTATAAAAAACAATTGATACAGTTGATATTGGGGATGCTAACAGTCAGCTTGTTGCAACTGATTCTCCCTTTTCTGACGCAATCATTGGTGGACGTAGGTATCCGTGATAGTAATTTGAATTTTATCATTCTGGTACTGATAGCACAAATCATAATTTCTGTTTCGCAACTTTCGGTAGAGTTTATTCGCAGTTGGATACTGTTACATGTTAACACACGTATTACTATCTCTTTAATATCTGATTTCCTGGCTAAGTTAATGAAATTGCCATTGCACTTCTTTGACTCAAAAATGGTAGGTGACATTATGCAACGTATCGGTGATCATGAGCGTATTAAAACGTTTCTGACAGGGTCATCCATTACCACACTCTTTTCCTTTGTCAATTTCTTTATTTTTGGCTTTGTACTTGCTTATTATAATTTGACAGTGTTAGGTATCTTCTTATTAGGTAACACCTTGTATGTGTGTTGGATACTCGTTTTTATGAAGTATCGGCGGGAATTGGATATACGCCGTTTTGCACAAGCGGCAGGCGAACAAAGCAACCTGATACAAATTGTAACTGCTATGCAGGAAATCAAACTAAATAACTGTGAGACTCAGAAACGCTGGCAGTGGGAACGTATACAGGTGAAACTGTTCAAAATTAGCATAAAAGGTTTGGCACTGGGACAAATTCAGCAAGTGGGTTCCATATTCTTTAATCAAACTACCAACATTGTGATTTCCTTTATTGCGGCAAAAGCTGTAATAGATGGACAGATGACGTTGGGTATGATGATGTCTCTGACCTATATTATCGGTCAGTTGAGTTCTCCGGTATCTTCTTTTATTGGTTTTGCACAGCAATTTCAGGATGCCAAAATTAGTTTGGAGCGTCTGAACGAGATACATGGACGGAAAGACGAGGAACAGGATATTTCGTCAAAACTTACAGTGTTACCGGAAAAAGGGGATATACGGATAGAGAATGTTTCATTCAGTTATGACGGTGCAAACAGGGATTATGTACTGGATGATGTTTCTTTTCATATCCCTCAGCATAAAGTGACGGCGATTGTAGGGGCAAGTGGTAGTGGTAAAACAACTTTGATAAAATTGATGCTTGGCTTTTATACTCCCAATAAAGGAGCGATAAAGATACAGGATACTCCGTTAGAGAACATTAATCCACATTTATGGCGTGCCCGAACCGGGTCTGTGATGCAGGATGGTTTTATATTCTCCGAGACAATTGCACAGAATATTGCGGTAGGTGAGGAGCAGATTGATATTGAACGTTTGAGACATGCGGTGACCATTGCCAATATTCGTGACTTTATAGATTCCTTACCGTTGGGATACAATACTAAAATCGGTATGGAAGGAAATGGCATCAGCCAAGGGCAGAGACAGCGTATTTTGATAGCCCGTGCGGTGTATAAGAATCCGGATTATCTGTTTTTTGATGAAGCTACCAATGCACTGGATGCGAATAATGAACGCGAGATAATGGAGCATTTGCATGTATTTTATAAAGGGAAAACAGTTGTTGTTGTGGCTCACCGGCTGAGTACGGTGAGAGATGCAGATAATATCATAGTACTGGATAAAGGCAAAATAGCCGAAGAGGGAACCCACAAGGAATTGGCGGAACGGAAGGGTTTATATTACCAGTTGGTAAAGAATCAATTGGAGCTGGGTAATTAGAAATTGGTAATTTAAGATAGTGGAAGAGGAGAAGAAATATAAAGAGATAGAACTGCGCAGCGAGGAAGTGCAGGAAGTGATGAATCACATTTCACCCTGGGTGGTGAGATGGGGGATAACTGTGCTGTTTATTATTCTGTTAGCTTTACTGGCAGGGGGCTGGATTTTTAAATATCCGGATGTTTTGCAGGCGGAAGTGACACTGACCACTGAGGAACCTCCAGCTTTTATATTGGCGCGTTCTATGGGTAAAATAGATACTTTATATGTACACAATGGCGATACGGTGAAGGCAGGCGAACATTTGGGAGTCATTCAGAATGCTTCTGTTACGGAAGATATACTATGGCTGACAGACCGTATGAAAGAGTGGGGAATAGCAGGTTATGAACCGGCGAAAGGGGCTGAATATTTTATAGGTAAGCGTTTGCAGTTAGGAGAATTGCAGTCTGCATATGCTTCATTTATGATTGCTCTTTCAGATTACGTTCGCTTTATCCAGCAAGATTATTATGCAAAGAAGATGGATGCAGGAAAGAAACAACTGGCTGGGCAACGCTCTTATCTTAATTTGGTGGAGCGTGAACATACACTGACCGAAAAAGAAATGGAACTGGCGCAGAGTATGTACGACCGGGATTCCATTTTGTATGCGAGAAATGCAATGATTGTGGCAGAATTTGAAGAGTCGGGCAGCCGCTATTTGCAGAGTTTACGTACCAGAGAAACTTCCGGCATGAGTTTGCTGCAGGCTGAAATGCAGTTAAAACAACAGGAGGAAAACTTGCTGGACTTGGGTAAACAGGCTTATGATGAGGAGCAGAACCGCAGGCTTGAATTGAAAAATGCAATTGAGCAGCTTCAGGCACAACTGAGTTCGTGGGCACAGAACTATCTGTTTAGTAGTCCTATTTGCGGTAAGATAACTTTTATGACAGTTTGGAGCCGCAATCAGAATGTACAGTCGGGTGAGACTGTTTTTGTGGTTCAGCCTTCCGAAGAGTCGAAAGTGGTTGGTAAAGCCAAACTCCCTTTACAAGGTTCGGGAAAGGTGCAAGTAGGACAGAAAGTGCATATCCGTATGGATAATTACCCCGATCAAGAGTTTGGCTATGTGAGAGGAAAGGTGGAAAGTATCTCTCCGGCTCCGACGGAAGATGGACTTTATGTAGTGGAAATAGTATTGCCGGAAGGTTTGCACACGAATTATGGTAAAACCCTTCCGACTTTACGTGAATTGAAAGGCACGGCAGACATTATATTGGCAGACAGAAATGTATTGGAACGTTTATTAGCCCCGTTAAGGAAGATAGTAGAATACGAAGACTAAATAAAACCTTTGTTACTTTCCGCCAACTCCCGAACTTTTTCGTACTTTTGCCCATTCAATTAGTATGAACGATGGAAGTAACTTTAATCGTTCAATCGTAAATCGTCTAATCGTAAATAATCAAATGTTAACAAAAGTAATAGAACAAGCCAAAATAGATCGTTTTGCCAGGTGGATGGGGCATGCGGAGAGAATTGTAATTGTAGCCCATGTAGCGCCGGATGGCGATGCCATAGGCTCTTCATTGGGATTGTGGCACTTCTTGAATTCACAAGATAAAACGGTAAATGTCATTGTGCCGAATGCTTTCCCCGACTTTCTGCGATGGATGCCGGGTAGCAAAGATGTATTACTCTATGACCGCTACAAAGAATTTGCCGATAAACTGATTGCTGAGGCTGAAATAATCTGTTGTCTGGATTTCAATGCTTTGAGTCGTATTGATGCAATGGCGGATGCAATAAAGGCAGCAAAAGGGAAGAAGATTTTGGTAGACCATCATCTGTATCCCGAAGATTTTTGTGATATTACAATTTCACACCCCAATATTTCTTCTACTTCGGAGCTTGTATTCCGCCTGATATGCCGCATGGGGTATTTTAATGAAATAACCAAAGAAGGAGCAGAGTGCATCTATACCGGTATGATGACCGATACAGGTGGATTTACTTATAACTCCAATAACCGGGAGATTTATTTTATCATCAGTGAATTACTTTCCAAGGGTATCGATAAGGATGATATTTACCGGAAAGTTTATAATACTTACTCTGAAAGTCGCTTGCGACTGATGGGTTATGTGCTTTCAAATATGCAGGTTTATCCCGATTATCATTCTGCCTTGATCTCATTGACAAAAAATGAGCAGGGACGTTTCAATTATATCCGGGGAGACAGCGAGGGGTTTGTAAATATTCCTTTGAGTATAAAAGACGTGGTTTTCTCTTGCTTCCTGCGTGAAGACACGGAGAAGCCGATGATTAAGGTTTCATTGCGTTCTGTGGGTACATTTCCTTGCAATCAGTTAGCAGCTGAATTCTTCAATGGAGGCGGACATCTGAATGCTTCCGGTGGTGAATTTTATGGTACGCTGGAGGAAGCAAAGAAAGTCCTGGAACGTGCTTTAGAGAAATTCAAGCCTTTATTGAATGCGAAAGGATAAAAAAAGAGGGGCACAAAGGTTAAAAGATACGAACTTTCCTCGTAGAGCTTTCAACTTTCAACGAAATCGAATACTTTTGTACGGAATTACTAAATAACAGATAATGAAGAAACTTACATTATTCTTTTTGTCTTTGCTGGCATGTGGTCTGGCTTTCCAGGCTTGTGATAACACCAAGACTTATGCAGAAATGCTGGAGGAGGAAAAAGATGCCATCAAAGCATTTATAAAGGACAATAATATTAAGGTTATATCCCAAACGGAGTTTTACAGAAACGACTCGACTACGGATACGCTTAAGAATGAATATGTGCAACTTGCCAGCGGCGTATATATGCAAATACGGGATAAAGGCTCTAAAAATCCTGCTGATACAGTAAAAGCGAACGACCAAATATTGGTACGTTTCATGGAATACGGCCTCATTCAAGGAGATACGACAATGTCTAACTTAGGATTTGCGGAAGTAGTGGATGAATTTAATTACCGGGTAACGAGTTCTTCCATTGCCGGTCAGTTTACTCAAGGATTGATGTATTCTTATTATGGAACTTCTGTTCCTGCAGGCTGGTTGGTGCCGTTGACCTATGTACGTGACATGGCACACGTCAGGCTGATCGTTCCCTCAAAGATGGGACACAGTACAGCTATGCAGTCCGTATACCCTTATTACTATGATATCCGTAAATACCAAATCTATAGGTAATTATAGTATATAACCAACAATCTTTAAATCATTAACCTAATGACTCTAATCAAATCTATCTCTGGAATCCGCGGAACTATTGGCGGAGGAGCGGGTGTGGGCTTGAATCCGCTTGACATTGTGAAATTCACATCAGCGTATGCCACACTTATTCGCAAAACGTGCACGGTAAAAAGCAACAAAATTGTAGTAGGACGCGACGCCCGTATTTCGGGTGAAATGGTAAAGAATGTAGTAGTAGGTACCCTGATGGGTATGGGATGGGATGTAGTGGACATCGATCTGGCTTCTACACCGACCACAGAATTGGCCGTAACTATGGAAGGCGCCAGTGGTGGTATTATCCTGACTGCTTCGCACAATCCGAAACAATGGAATGCCCTGAAATTGCTGAATGAACGCGGCGAATTTCTGAATGCTGCCGAAGGTAACGAAGTACTTCGCATCGCAGAGGCCGAAGAATTTGACTTTGCTGATGTAGATCATTTGGGATCATATCGCAAGGATCTGACTTACAATCAAAAACATATAGACAGTGTGTTGGCGCTTAGTCTGGTAGATGTAGAAGCTATCAGAAAGGCGAACTTCCGCGTGGCTATTGACTGTGTGAACTCTGTGGGTGGTATTATTCTGCCTGAGTTACTGGAACAATTGGGTGTACAGCATGTAGAGAAACTCTATTGCGAACCGACCGGTGATTTCCAACATAATCCCGAACCACTTGAAAAGAATCTGAGTGACATTATGAACCTGATGAAAGGTGGCAAGGCTGATGTGGCTTTCGTAGTTGACCCTGACGTAGACCGCTTGGCAATGATTTGCGAAGATGGAAAAATGTATGGCGAAGAATACACGCTGGTGAGTGTGGCCGATTATGTGTTGAAGCATACTCCGGGTAATACAGTTTCCAACCTGAGTTCTACACGTGCTTTGCGTGATGTAACCCGCAAGTATGGCAAGGAATATTTTGCTTCTGCCGTAGGCGAAGTAAACGTTACCACTAAGATGAAAGAAGTGGGTGCTGTAATTGGTGGCGAAGGTAATGGCGGAGTCATTTATCCGGAAAGTCACTACGGACGTGATGCGCTGGTTGGTATTGCCTTGTTCCTAAGCCATCTGGCACATGAAGGCAAGAAGGTGAGCGAGCTTCGTGCAACTTATCCTGCTTACTTCATGGCAAAGAATCGCGTAGATCTGACTCCTGAAACAGATGTGGATGCTATTCTAGCTAAGGTGAAAGAAATCTATAAGGATGAAGAAATCAATGACATCGATGGTGTGAAAATAGACTTTGCTGATAAGTGGATACACTTGCGTAAAAGTAACACCGAACCGATTATCCGCGTGTATAGTGAAGCGTCTACAGCAGAAGCGGCAGAAGAAATTGGTCAGAAGATAATGAAGGTGATTGAAGATTTGGCGAAGTAAGCTGAATTAAACGATAATGACAAGTCCCGCTTTTCCAGAAGAGAAAGGCGGGACTTTTTTCTGATTAACGTAGCCGATGGAATCATAATTTGCGCAAACGGGGGTGAAAATCGGTGTTTGCGCAGATTATAAGTTTATAATTTGCGTAAACGGGCGTTTTTTGTTATGTTTGCGCAAGTTATAAATGGAGGAAAGACCGATGAACGTAAAGTTGATAGGACGTAAAAAGGAATTGGAAGCCTTGAGGGAATACATCAGTTCCAATAAGTCGGAATTTGTAGCGGTCTATGGTCGTCGTCGTGTAGGAAAACATTTCTTATCCGTCAGATGGCAGCGGACAACTTTGCTTTTTATGTAACAGGGATGGATAATGCAAGTATGAAAGAGCAGTTGACGAACTTCGGCATTGCTCTTCAAAGGCATAAAAGATCGACTACCTTGTCTGTACCCGAAAGCTGGATCTTGGCTTTTTATGAACTTGCCCGTTATCTGGAGACATTACCCGATGGGCCGAAGGTGATCTTTATAGACGAACTGCCGTGGATGGACACGCCTAAATCGGGGTTTGTCAGTGCACTTGAGAATTTCTGGAATAGCTGGGCAGCCGTTCGCACGGATGTGAAGTTGATTGTTTGCGGTTCTGCCACTTCATGGATGATAAACAAGTTGATAAAGAATCGCGGTGGTTTGCACAACCGCATTACGCACCGGATGATTATTGAACCTTTTGTGCTTAATGAATGTGAGCAGTACTTCATGGCGAATGGTTTCTCTTATTCTCATCGAGACATTGCAGAAGCATTATGTGCTGTGCGGTATAGCG
>OMGH01001785.1_pt1 | contig 12110 bp, 7 predicted proteins | sample 1645841 | NCBI WGS metagenome assembly OMGH01 (sample SAMN00849584, study PRJEB25192) | human gut metagenome
CGGCTGCTGATTTTATTATGGAGGATATTCGCCAAAAAGTGGAGTCAGTAGAAGGAGTGAATTCCGCCACCATCAATCTGGTCTTCGAACCTGAATGGGATAAAGACATGATGAGTGAAGAAGCCAAATTGGAATTAGGTTTTCTTTAATCGTTCTATGTCAGGCAGTGCTCTGATTTTATAAGTTGTAATTCGTTATTAGATCTCGTAACTGGTAATTAAATGAAGAACATTTATTTTCTTTCCGATGCACATCTTGGTTCTCGTGCTATTGAGCACGGGCGTACTCAAGAACGGCGTTTGGTGAACTTCCTCGATAGTATAAAGCATAAGGCTTCCGCCATTTATCTACTGGGAGATATGTTCGACTTCTGGTATGAATTCCGGTTGGTCGTACCTAAGGGTTACACCCATTTCCTGGAACTGAGCATATTTGTCAGCCATGTCTACCAATTCTGTCGGACATACAAATGTAAAGTCGGCAGGGTAGAAGAAAAGGATTGCCCATTTACCTTTCAGGTCGTTGTTGGTTACTGTCTTGAAAGCTCCGTTTTGAAAAGCCTGAACACTGAATTCAGGAAGTTGAGAATTTAAAATTGGTTCCATAATCTTTATTGCTTTTATTGTTATTAATTGATTTGACTTATAACATCAGAAACATCGTTTTGTTTTTTGTTTCTGATGCAAAGATAAAGGCGGAAACCCCGCCTTTGCAAAAAAAGTCCAATCGAATAATTCTATCGGATAATAGATGAAACCAATATGCCTGCCAGTGAAGCTGCCTTCTTCTACTTCTTTGTTTTCAGTAAACGCATACTGAGAAAGCCTGCCAAAAAGATAACAATGGTTCCGAAGACAATAGTCAGGTTAGCATGAAACGGGCTTGCATATTCGCTCATAAAACCATCTTTAAAGAAGATAGGAGACAAGCTCATCCAGACGACAACGATAATGCCACAGATCACTCCCAAAACGGCGTCAACATTCCGCGCCTTCTTTGAAATATACCCCAGCAGGAAGAGTCCCAGCATACCACCGCTGAAGATGGAGGACAAAGCCCACCAGGCATCCAGCGCACTCTCTACGTTCAGAAATGCCAGCGCTACGAAAATACCGATTATTCCGATCAGTACATTCGAAACATACAAGGCTCTCACCGATTGTTTTTCTGTCGGTCTCTTATTTATATAACGGGCATAATAGTCCGTCAGAATGATAGTAGCCGAACTTGTAATGCTTGTAGCCACCGTACTCATTCCCGCCGCGAAAATGGAGGCAATCAATAATCCGGTAAGTCCGGTCGGAAGCGCATGTACAATAAAATAGGGAAAGACCGCGTCCCCCTCGACCCCTGCCGGAAGCAGTTCCGGAAACGTCTTGTAATATGCATACAATGCCGTACCTATCATAAAGAACACTGCAGAAACCGGAATAAACAAATAACCTCCGAAGAGAGCGGAGAACTTAGCCTGTTTATCACTCTTTGCCGTCAAATAACGCTGTACGTAGTTCTGATCAATACCATAATTCTGTAGATTGATAAATATACCGTAAATAAGGCATACCCAGAAAGTAGACTCGGTCAGACTGCTGCCGAAACTTCCCAAACTGAATTTCTGGTCAGTAATGGCTATCTGAAATACCTGCGCAGGCCCTTCGGGCATTTTAAACATCAGCACACAAAGGCAGGCTATCGCACCACCAATCAGAATAAATCCCTGAATCGCCTCCGTCCATATCACAGCTTTCAGACCACCCAGCATTGAATAGGCAATAATGGCAACGCTGGTTACTGCGATAATCATCTTAATATCCCATCCCAGCAGGGCATTCATAGGCAATGCGAGCAGATACAGAATAGACCCCATCCGGGCAACCTGCGTCAAAAGATAACACGATGACGCATATACACGCGCCCAGGGACCAAAGCGTTCTTCCAGAAAACTGTAAGCCGATACGCTTCCGATAGAACGATAAAAGGGTACAAAGTATTTAGCAGCAAAATACGAGGCTATCGGAATGGACAAGCTGAATACAAAAGCATTCCAATCGGACATATAGGCCTTGCCCGGATAAGCCAGATAACTGATACTACTTACATACGTTGCGAAAATAGACATTCCCACAACCCAACCCGGAAGGGAACGTCCTGCCGAAGTAAATTCCTCCGACGAACGTTTCTTGTTGAAGAAAGAGCAGCCGAAGACAACAACTCCCCCCGTGAAGAATAAAAAGATAATAATGTCGAGAATAGACATAGCCGTTCATTTTTTCTTGATTAATTACCTGAGCACTACATCAACTCCCAAATTTTGAAGTGCCTTCCATATTTTTCCTCTTTCCCGTTGTTCGAACTTATGGAAAGGCGCAGCCACATAATCGCTGCATATTCCGAGTAGACTGAGAGCACATTTCAGACCTTTCAGGTAACTGGACCCATGTTGCCCTACCGTATATATCGTAGCACTGATTTGCATTACTTTTTCCTGCAAACGTCTCACTTCTTCCATATCTGCATTCTTCGCAGCGTTGTATAAGCTCACATACAATTCGGGGAACATATTCGCACCACCGTTTACGCCGCCATGAGCCCCCAGCAGTACGGATTCCGCCATAATTTCTTCCGGTCCCACCAGCATCGAGAAATCCGGATTATCTTTCATGGCATACATCACCGACTGGAAATAAACCGTATTTGCCGAACTGTCTTTAAAACCGATTACGCCGGGATTCTCCGCTATCCGCTGAATCGTAGCCGGTGCAAAGTTCACCTTTGTATGAGTCGGCATATTATACAAGAATAATGGTAACGGCAACTGAGGCAGCAGATGCTCATAAAACTCGATCAGTTCGGGCTGACCTGTCGCAAAGTAGTAAGGAGGAGCGGAAACGACGGCATCGGCTCCATGATCTGCCGCAAGGCAGGCAAGGTTCACACTCTCCACAATCGAAGTATCGGAAATACATACCAATACCGGCAACCGTCCTTTCGCTATACGGCAGGTATTTTTAATCATTTCCATCCTCAATTTATAACTGAGGCTCTGTGATTCACCGGTAGTTCCCAACACAAAAAGAGCATGTACTCCCCCTGCTATCAGATGTTCGATCAATCTTTGCAAACCTTCCACATCCAACACATCATCGTCCAACAAGGGAGTTACCAACGGAGGAATAATTCCTGATAAAGGAATATTCATTTTGTTATTCATAGTCTGATTCTTTTAATTTGTATATGATTGTTATTAATGATACTAATAAGACGGGGTATTTAGCATTTTGTAATCACATTATTCCATATCTGAAGAAAAGATTTTATATTTTTGTCGGCAAACAATCTATTATATAAAATCAGTTATGATGAAACATCCTCTTGCCCAATTCCTGTACTGTCCCGAATGCGGTTCTCCGCACTTCGAAGTGAACAACGAGAAGTCTAAGAAATGCACAGACTGCGGCTTTGTTTATTATTTCAATCCGTCTTCCGCTACCGTGGCACTGATTCTGAATGAAAAGAAGGAACTGCTGGTCTGCCGCCGTGCCAAAGAACCGGCCAAAGGGACACTCGACCTTCCCGGAGGATTTATCGACATGAACGAAACAGGAGAAGAAGGAGTAGGCAGGGAAGTATGGGAGGAAACAGGATTGAAGGTAGAAAAAGCGACCTATCAGTTCTCCCTGCCGAACATTTATATCTATTCCGGCTTTTCCGTTCATACGCTCGATATGTTCTTTCTCTGTACCGTAAAAGACATGAGCCATTTCTCGGCAATGGATGACGTGGCAGATTCTTTCTTCCTGCCATTATCAGAGATACGTCCGGAAGATTTCGGGCTGGATTCCATTCGGCGGGGACTTGTACAGTTTCTGGCTCAACACAATTAACTAAAAGGGGCACTAAACTTTTGGGTATCAGAAAACGTTTTAAATGAGGAAAATACTAAGATTCGTATTATCTTTGTAACCACCAATAATTATAAAACAACAATCACATGAAATTCAACATCAGACTTAATTACTCTCATCAGGAAGATAAAAAAGAGTCCAAAAAGAATAAGTATTTCGGATTCAAAATGGATGAGAGATAATTTACATAAAGATTTAAATGATTATAAAATAACTTTCAAAGGGTTTTCGTTGGAAGATATAGTCGTATTTTTGTCAAAACACTAGATTATGAAGAAAAGAATATCACGAATTATCTGCACCTTGTTGTGTTGTGCACCAATTGCCATCTCCGCACAGACAAGCGAAAAGATAACCTCTCCTGTCAACCTTTATAAAGAAGGGAAAGAACTTTTCCAGGAAAAAAATTATGCAGCTGCCCTGCCGGCACTAAAGGCATTTGTAAAGCAAAAGCCAACAGCAAGTCTCCTTCAGGACGCAGAATATATGTTAGTCAGTTCGGCTTATGAACTGAAAGACAAAAACCGCATCGAGTTACTGCGCAAGTACCTCGACTGTTATCCGGATACTCCCTACGCCAACCGAATCTATTCACTACTGGCTTCCTGCTACTTCTACGAAGGGAAATATGATGAGGCCCTGGCACTCTTTAATTCTACACGGCTCGATCTGCTGGGAAATGAGGAGCGCGACGACCGCACCTACCAACTGGCAACCTGCTACATGAAGACTGATAATCTGAAAGAAGCCGCCATCTGGTTCGAAACGTTACGTGCCAGCAGTCCCAAATATGCAAAGGACTGCAGTTACTATCTCGCTTATATCCGCTACACTCAGAAGCGTTATGATGAAGCCTTGAAAGACTTCCTCCCTTTGCAGGACGACCCGAAGTACAAAGAACTCGTACCTTACTACATAGCAGAAATCTATGCTATCAAAAAGAACTATGATAAGGCGCAGATCGTAGCACAAAACTACCTGTCGGCCTATCCGAACAACGAGCACGCTGCCGAGATGTACCGCATTCTGGGAGACGCTTACTACCATTTCGGACAATATCACCAGGCAGTGGAAGCATTCACCGGCTATCTGGACAGAGATCACTCTGCTCCCCGCCGGGATGCACTTTATATGCTGGGACTCTCCTATTACCAGACAAAAGTCTACTCCAAAGCAGCCGAAATGCTGGGACAAGTGACAACCGCCAACGACGCACTGACCCAGAATGCTTACCTGCACATGGGACTCTCTTACCTGCAACTGGCAGAAAAAAACAAGGCACGTATGGCGTTCGAACAGGCAGCCGCCTCCAACGCCAACCTGCAGATTAAGGAACAGGCCGCTTACAACTACGCACTTTGCCTGCACGAAACGTCCTACTCCGCTTTCGGTGAATCGGTTACTGCTTTTGAAAAATTCCTCAATGAATTCCCGACTTCTCCGTATGCCGAGAAAGTAAGCAACTATCTGGTAGAAGTTTATATGAATACCCGCAGCTACGAAGCTGCTTTAAAGTCAATCGAACGGATCGCCAAGCCGAGTGCACAGATCATGGAAGCCAAACAAAAGATTCTCTTCCAACTGGGTACACAGTCATTTGCCAATGCCAATTTCGAACAGGCTCTCCAATATCTGAACCAGTCCATCACCATCGGGCAGTACAACCGCCAAACAAAGGCGGACGCTTATTACTGGTGCGGAGAATCTTACTACCGCCTCAACCGGATGATGGAAGCCGCCCGCGATTTCAACGCTTATCTGCAACTGACCACGCAGCCCAATAATGAAATGTATGCGCTCGCCAACTACAACCTAGGATACATTGCTTTCCATCGTAAGGACTATACACAGGCAAGCAATTACTTCCAAAAGTATATCCAACTGGAAAAAGGCGAAAACAGAACAGCGCTTGCAGATGCCTACAACCGTATCGGAGACTGTCATCTGAATGTACGCAACTTTGAAGAAGCCAAGCACTACTACTCGCAAGCCGAACAAATGAATACTCCTTCCGGCGATTACTCCTTCTATCAGCTGGCACTGGTATCCGGTTTACAGAAAGACTATACCGGCAAAATCACTCTTCTGAACAGACTGGTCGGCAAATATCCTTCTTCTCCGTATGCTGTGAATGCCATTTACGAGAAAGGACGTTCTTATGTACTGATGGATAACAACGGTCAGGCTATTACCTCTTTCAAGGAATTGCTGGAGAAATATCCCGAAAGCCCCGTCAGCCGGAAAGCTGCGGCTGAAATCGGTTTGCTGTATTATCAGAACGGCAACTTCGACCAGGCAATCAATGCGTACAAACAAGTGATTGAGAAATATCCGGGCAGCGAAGAAGCCCGCCTGGCAATGCGCGATATGAAATCTATCTATGTAGATTTGAACCGTATCGATGAATTTGCGGCTTTAGCCAATGCGATGCCGGGACACATCCGCTTTGACGCCAGCGAACAGGACTCACTTACGTATGCGGCTGCCGAAAAGATTTATGCACGTGGCAGAACAGAAGAAGCCAAGAGCAGCCTTAATAAATATCTGCAAACTTTCCCAGAAGGAGCATTTAGCCTGAATGCACATTATTACCTCTGCCAGATTGGAAATGAGCAGAAGAATTATGATATGGTGCTCCTCCACTCCGGAAAATTGCTTGAATATCCGAATAATCCATTCGCAGAAGAAGCGCTGATCATGCGTGCGGAAGTACAGTTCAACCAGCAACAGATGGCAGAAGCTCTGGCAAGCTACAAGATGCTGAAAGAAAAAGCTACCAATGTAGAACGCCGCCAGCTTGCCGAAACCGGCATCCTGCGTTGTGCCTTCCTGCTGAGAGACGATGTGGAAACAATTCATGCAGCAACCGAGGTGCTGGCTGAAGCCAAGCTTAGTCCGGAACTGAAAAACGAAGCTCTTTATTATCGTGCGAAGGCTTATAAGAATCAGAAAGCGGACAAGAAAGCATTGGATGATTTCCGCGAACTGGCCAAGGATACCCGTAATTCTTATGGTGCCGAAGCTAAATACCAAGTTGCCCAAGCACTTTACGATGCCAAAGAATATGCGGCGGCAGAAAAAGAGCTGCTCAACTACATCGAACAGAGTACGCCACACGCTTATTGGCTGGCACGCAGCTTTGTCCTCCTGTCGGACGTATATGTCGCTATGGGTAAAGACCTCGACGCACGCCAGTATCTGCTGAGTCTGCAACAGAATTACCAGGGCAATGACGATATCGAGAGCATGATTGAAGACAGACTAAAGAAACTAAACAAGTAAAGATTGAAAAGTATGAAACGAACTCTTTATATAGCAGGAGGCTTTACACTGGCATTTCTGATGCCGTTCAACCTTCAGGCACAGAATACTCAGCCGAAAGATACGACCATGAACCGCACGGTCGTCGTAGAACAGGAATATAATCCCGACATTCTGGATGCTTCCAAAGTGAATGTGCTGCCCAAAGTGGAAGAACCTACCGTCAGCAAAAAGGAAGTGGAATATGCCACTACTTTCTTCCCGGCTACCTCTATTCCTGCCGACCTGATGCGTCCCTATGTAGGAACGGAAGTGCAGCCCGGCAGCAAGCCCGGATATATACGCGCCGGATATGGAAACTACGGTAATCTGGATCTCCTTGCAAATTACCTGTTCCGTCTGTCGGACAGGGACAAGTTGAACGTCCGCTTTCAGATGGACGGAATGGATGGCAAACTGACTATGCCGGAAACAGACACGAAATGGAATGCTTATTATTACCGTACCCGTGCGAATATCGATTATATCCACCAGTTCAATAAGGTGGATTTCAACATCGCCGCTAATTTCGGACTCAGCAATTTCAACCTTTCTCCGGTTCAGCCCGGCAAGCAGAAGTTTACTTCAGGAGACTTCCATCTGGGAGTAAAATCGACAGATGAAAATTATCCCATACAGTTCGAAGCGGAAACCAATCTGATGATGTACAACCGTCAGAACAATAACACTTTCTTTTTCAATGACAAAGTCGGAGAAACACAAGTGCATACCAAAGGATTGATCAGCGGCGCTATCAGCGACGAACAGAGCATCAACATCGGATTGGACATGCGTAATCTCATCTACAATAAAGACCTGAAACTTGCTGACGACCTCCAGGTATACGAGAACCGTACCGCTCTGGCACTGAATCCGCATTATAAACTCAGCAGCGACAGCTGGAATCTGCGTGCAGGAGCCAATGTGGATATCTCATTCGGCAGCGGTAAATCATTCCGCGTGTCTCCGGATGTAATAGCACAGTATATCTTCTCCGACAGCTACGTACTCTATGCGCAAGCTACCGGAGGCAAGCTGGTCAACGATTTCCGCAGACTGGAAACGATCTGTCCTTATGCCTTGCCGGCAGGCCCTATTCTCGATACGTACGAACAGCTGAATGCAGCAATAGGATTTAAAGCGAGTCCTTATCCCGGATTATGGATTAATCTGTATGGCGGTTATCAGGATTTGAAAGACGATTTCTTTGAGGTGCAGGAGGAAATGGATTACAACAACAATCCCTCACTTCCCGATGGTGATGGTCAGGGAGAGAACACTCCGTCTCCGGTCACAGCACATCAATATCTGAATCTGGAATTCAGCAATACCAACAACTTCTACACCGGTATGAAGATCAGCTATGAATACAAAGACCTCATTGCATTGTCCGCTGCTGGAACTTACCGTAACTGGGATGCGAAAGAAAAATACAGCCTGTATATGAAACCCGCCTGCGAAATTAATTTCAGCGCAGACTTCCGCCCGATCACAGGACTGAATATCAATCTCGGTTACGATTATATCGGACGCACAAAGGTAGAAGGCATTAAAGCCGCAGCAGTCAGCGACCTGCATGCCGGAGCCAGCTATAATGTGTTCAAAGGAGTATCCGTGTATGCCCGGATTAATAATATCCTCAATAAGAAATACCAGTATTATCTGGGCTATCCTACAGAAGGTCTTAACTTCCTGGGAGGATTAAGCTTCAGCTTCTAGACAAGACATATTCTCCAAAGAGAAGAACCAATCAGATGCCCATCCTGTTATTGCCTATGTGCAACATAACAGGATGGGCTTTTTTATTGTTCCTTACAAAGCCTCCTTTTCCATCCCGTCTATAATTTTGTATCAAGGTCTACCCATTTGTTACAGATAGTGTTTCTAGCTATTTGTGCACCTAATTTGGTGAATATTGCACGTCCCTTTTTCACATCGCCCCTAATTTTGCATCATCATTAAAAGATAAATGAAGTTAACCTTATTGCACATAAGCAAAGGATATATTTAGAAACTGAAGAGAAAATAAAGAGAATAAAAGTCACCCCAACCCGGTTGACCTAACTATAAACTAAATATATTATTAACCTATCAAATTAAACAGTATGAGAAACGCGCTCAATTTAAGATTCTGCTTTCTTGTTACGTTTCTTTTATTCATACCGTTGATGTATGCCTTGCCCCCGGAAGGTATCACAATTAAGGGTAGAGTAACGGATGAAACACTCAAAGAAGGCGTTCCCGGAGCTAATGTGACTGTGAAAGGCACGAGCATTGGGACAATCACAGACTTTGACGGTAACTTTACGATCGTTGCCCCAAGCAAAAAATCCGTATTGAACATTTCCTTTATCGGGTATGTAACCCAGGAGATCGTGGTCGGAGACAGGACAATCATCAATGTTTCCTTAAAAGAAGATGCACAGAACCTCGGTGAAGTGGAAGTTGTAGCTATCGCCTACGGTAATCAGGACAAGCGCATGCTTACCAGTGCCGTCTCCTCCATTGACAACAAAGAGTTGATCAAATCTCCGGCAACAAGTATCACGAACCTCCTCGCAGGAGCATTGCCGGGTGTATCTTCCGTACAGACTACCGGACAGCCTGGTAAAGATGCTGCTGCCATCTACGTACGTGGCGTCGGTTCATTAAATGATTCACAATCCAAGCCCTTGGTTTTAGTAGACGGAATAGAACGTGAGTTTTCACAAATCGACCCGAACGAAATCGAAAGTATTTCAGTATTGAAAGACGCCTCTTCCACCGCTGTATTCGGAGTAAGAGGTGCTAATGGCGTTGTATTGATCACCACCCGAAGAGGTAAAGCAGGCAAAACGCAGATTTCCGCCAGCACCAAACTGGGTCTGCAACAACCCATCTCACTGGTAGAGCAGACCGGAAGTTACGAGTTTGCACGCTTCTGGAATATGAAGCAGGAGATGGACCACGTTACGAATCCTAAGTTATACTTCACTCCGGAACAGGTAGAAGCCTATCGCACCGGCTCAGACCCCATCATGTATCCCAGTATGGACTGGAAGAAGTATATTTTTAATAATATCTATCTTCAAAGCCAGAACAACCTAAATATCTCCGGCGGTAGCGATAATGTACGATACTTCATCTCAGTAGGTTATACTTATCAGAACGGACTTCTGAAAGAACTTCCCGGACAAATGTACGACAATAACTATCGTTACAACCGCTATAACTACCGCGCCAATATCGATGCCAATCTGACCAAGACCACTTCGATGAAACTCGGTGTCGGTGGTGTTTTAGGTAAGATACAGGAACCGCGCAGCGTCGTTTCGGGTACAGGAGAAGACCAGAATCCTTGGGTAATCGCACAGATCTGGTCACATCCGTTTGCCGGACCGGGATTTATCAACGGAGTACGTACACTGATTCCTAAAGATATGGTTCCGCTGGGAGAAGTGATGCGTGACGGTATGTTCGTATTCTACGGACAAGGTTACAATCAAACGTATGACACGACATTGAATCTGGATTTGGACATCACACAGAAACTGGACTTTATCACTCCGGGACTGAGCGTTTCCGTGAAAGGTGCTTACGACAATAAATTCAAACTGGAAAAAGTACGTACGGGAGGCGCCATCGAAGCGCAGACTGTGTACTACAAATCATACTTTGACACCAACGGTACGATGTCACAGACCGATCCCGACTACGATAAATCACTTATCTATGTACCCAGCGGCAGCGATACTCCGCTCACTTACTCGGAAAGCAGCGGACGCGGACAGAACTGGTATCTGGAAGGACGTATCAACTATGACCGTACATTCGGCGACCACAGAATATCCGGTCTGTTCCTTTACAATCAGTCGCGTAACTATTATCCGGACAGCTACACTTATCTGCCCCGTAACTACGTAGGATTGGTAGGACGTGCTACTTATGCCTATCAAAGTAAATATCTGCTCGACGTAAACGTCGGCTACAACGGTTCGGAGAACTTTGCAAAAGGCAACCGTTTCGGTTTCTTCCCGGCAGTAGGTCTCGCCTACTACATTTCCAATGAGTCTTTCTACCCGGAAGTGATCAAAAAGTATGTCCCCAAACTCAAATTAAGAGCCTCTGTCGGACGTGCCGGTAACGACAATACAGGAGGAACCCGTTTCTTGTACCGTCCGACCTACAAAATGGATGCTGGAGGTTTTACGCAAGGTTACAATGATACCGGAGGCGGTCTGAACGGTATCGGCAACGGTATCATAGAAGGACGTTTTGCAGCTCCTTACTTGGGATGGGAAGTAGAAGACAAACAAAACTACGGTTTCGATATCGGCTTGTTTGACAACCGTCTTGAAGTTATCTTTGATTACTTCGATTCTACCAGAAGCCAGATTCTGCTGCAACGTCAGACTGTTCCCCAGCTTGGCGGTCTGAGAGACGATCCGTGGCAAAACTTCGGTAAGGTTCGCAACAGAGGTGTTGACATGTCTGTGAACGCTCATCAAAATATAGGCAAGGTAAAACTTAGCGCAAGAGGTACATTCACATTCACCCGCAATAAAATTCTGGAATATGATGAACTTCCTCCAAAGTATGATTACCAGGCTATTACGGGCAAACGTGTCAGTGATAAAGATAACCTCTATTACATCGCAGAACGACTTTATACCGAAGACGACTTTACCGTAAGCACTAACGCTAACGGTCTGAAGACTTATAAACTCCATTCGGAAATTCCACAACCAACCTTAGGCGGACTCCTTGGTCCCGGTGACATCAAATATACCGACGTCAATGGAGACGGAATCATCGACTCTTATGACCGTGTAAGAGGAATCGGTCATCCGGAAACTCCGGAAATTATCTACGGATTCGGTTTAAATGCCGAATATAAAGGAATCTACGCCAGCATCTTCTTTCAGG